>Ga0255759_10000844_pt1 | contig 27747 bp, 40 predicted proteins | sample 101ome_20_FD_179959 | JGI IMG/M metagenome (GOLD analysis project Ga0255759, IMG submission 179959) | Coastal salt marsh microbial communities from the Groves Creek Marsh, Skidaway Island, Georgia - 101404AT metaG (version 2) | ecosystem: Environmental > Aquatic > Marine > Intertidal zone >...
CGATGAGCAAAGGGATGAGGTTGATAATTTTTTTGCCGTGAGCAATTTAAACAAGAGAAATATAAATGAAATTATCAGATGTAATGAAAGAATCCACAGCAGATACTTTGCGTAGGATGGAACAGTTAGTAAGAGATGGTATGGGCCTCAAAAGTTTGAAGAAGATAGAACATATGCAAAAGGGAAAGATTTTGATATATGTTTTTTCAAACCCAAAAGAAGGTAAACTATTAGCTAAATCATTAAAGAAAAAAGGTAAACTTATGAAGACACAAAAAGTTGGCGATAATTTTGCTGTCTTTATGGACAATAAATGAAAGAGAAAAGAAATGAATTACGACCAAACAATATCACTAAAGGAAGCTTTTGATAAGTTTATTACAAACGGCAACAAAGAAACTCTAACGGAAGCTGAAGAAGTTACTATGGATCAGCTTGAAAAGAAAGATCAAGCTACAGCCAAGAAAATTCAACGTGTACTTGGTATGGGACAACCCGACGCTATTTGGGATGGAATACATGGTAAGATTGTTTATTTTCAAGACCAAACTTATAGTGCTAACAGACACACTGGATCTACTAGACTAGCTCCATCACAATTCAAAAGATTTTCTAAACTACCTAAAGAAACTCGTTGGGTTGAAGTGGGTAGGGATGGGGTTAGCGTAGGTTTCTAAGATGAAGCTAAGTGAGGTTTTACAACAACTTGATGAAAAAGCAACTATGGTTCAACTTTATAAGTTGTACAACCAAGCTATGAAAGCTGTGCCTGGCTCTAAGAAACACAAAGAGCTAGAGAAACAAATTAGTAAGCTTAGAAAAGAATTGAATTTAGATGAAGTAAAGGGCAGTCTTGGTAAGTGGTTCAAAGAGAAATGGGTTGATATTAGTCGTAAGAATAAAGATGGTAGTCACCCACCTTGTGGAGCATCTGCTGGTAAGAAGTCCCGTAAGGGAGGCCAAAGAGCTTATCCTAAGTGCCGTAAGAAGTCTGTTGCTGCAGGTATGTCTAAGAAAGATAAGAAGAATGCTGTAGCAAGAAAAAGAAAACATTACGGCAGTAAAGGTAGACCTAAGAAAAAAGCTATAATGCAAAAGTAGAATTGTTATGTGTATAATTAGATGGATAAAGAAAATATTTAATAGAGTAAAAAAGGTTGGTGAGTTAGATACATCTTGGAGAGATTAGTGTGAAGTTAAAAAACTTACTTGCAGAAAAATAGAGAGAGAGGCAATGGAAAATTTGAAAGAAGAGATTGATCAGTTAGCCAGGTTGGCAGGTATTTTAAAAGAGTCAAACACATTAGAAGAAGCAAAAGGTATGCCCAAGTTGAAGGGTGGTAGAAGAGAGCACAATAAACTAAAAGGTCTTCTATTCGGCTCAAAGGCTGTTGGCTATCGTCTTACTGACATTCAGAATGATGTCAAGTTGTTGGGCAAGATGGGATACATTGACAACAGTGTTGCTAAACAAATTTTTAGTCAGTTGAAAGATATTGATAAGAAGATTATGAAAGCTGTCAATAGAGATGCTACAGAAAGAGATGATATCCCTAGCTCAAAGAGTATCGCCGGTTCATAAGAGATAGACTATGAAACTAACACCATTGTTATACGAAGAAGATAGACAAAGATTGCTTGAGTTAGCGATATTTATGTCTGATGATTACAGCCAAGTCAACGAAGGTGTTGGAGATGGTATTCTTAGAGTAGCTAAGAAAGCTGGTATAAAAATACAAAACGGCAGAGGATTGCTCCAAATAATGGCCTCTGCTGGTGTTCATGTTAGTAAAGTGTTATATTTTGCAATAAAAGCTCATGGTGGGGATGATGAGGCAAAAGAAGAGTTGAAGCGTGCTTTGAGTAAAAAAGTTACTAAGGAAGATTTAATAGATGTCTTTCTGAAACTAGATACTTTGACATTAGGTGTATTGTCTGGTCCCATAAACATTATTGATGCTTTAGCCGGTTGGAATATAATGGCAAATATAAGAAAACGCTCCAAGTCAGTATCAAGGAGAGTGAACGATGCCATTGCAGACCTTGATGACTCACTTGATGATTTGCCCGACAAGATAAGAAGAAGAGTGGCTAATAATTTATCTAAGATAAAAAAAATGGTAGGTATTCAATAATACATTGAGAGATAAGATGAAGCTAAAAGAATTAAAAGGTAGGATAATTGAGGATTTATATGGGTGGGTAAAAGAAACCTTAGCCGATTACATAAAATCCAAAAGAGAAAACCAAGAAGATGATATCAACGAAGACACCGAAGAAAAAGATACATCTGGCGAGGAATAGAGATGAAGCTAACAAATATAATAAGCGAAGGTCCATTTGATAAATCAAAGATTTCAAAAGACCTTGAACAATCATACAAAAATTATGTAGATGCAGTTTTTGCCCTAGCTTCTGCTGCAAGAAAATCTAAAGACCCAAAGATGGACAAGATTTTGAAAAACATAAAAAAAGAAACTCAATCACTAATGGATCATGTTAGTGACAATTATACTGACCTTGATTTCAAATAGGAAAGCAAAATGAAAAATCGTAAACTACAACTAAAAGAAATAGTACAAGAGGTGTTAGAAGAAGCCAAAGAACTTTCTGGTCCAATGAAACACATTTTCAAACAGTTCCCGCCAGCATGGTCTGGTGACCAATACAGGGGCATGATTATCAATGCTATTGAATCAATTGCGTCAAAACAAAAACAACAAAATCTAACCTTTAAAAAAGCATTTGAACAATGGAGTAAAAGTGGTGAATCAACAATGGCGCCCGTTGCTCGTAAAAGGTTATTTGATGGTATAAAAAAGAGTGGTGATGCTTATTTGCAGGTAAAGCGTAATATAAAAATATAGGGAATAGAGATGAAGTTAACACATATACTAAAAGAGCAGGTTATAGGTGAGGCTATAAAGTATCACACAGATAACAACATACTTCTATCTGAAAGTATTTTTAGAATGTATAGTGATAACTACTTTGCCTTATACAATCAAGCAAGAAAGCTTTATAAAGAAGGTAAGTTAGAAAACCTTGACCCAATGGACATTGAATTGTTGGAAAATACGGACATTGGCGAGTTTGGATTGTATGAGGGTGAAAAAGTACCTCTTGATTGTCCAGTGGACTCAGAGGTCATTACAGAAGCTGAGTATCAAGGTAAGAAGGTACAGCTAAACAAACCTAAAAGAGGCGGTAGTAAAAAATTCTATGTGTATGTTAAAGACCCCAAGTCTGGCAACATTAGAAAGGTTAGTTTCGGCGCTTCAGGTGGAGGTGGAAAACTGGCAGTAAAACTAAAAGATCCAAAAGCAAAAGCGGCTTTTGCTTCAAGACATAATTGTGAGACAACCAAGGACAAGACCACTGCAAGTTATTGGGCTTGTAGGCTTCCAAGATATGCTAAGTCATTAGGTATGTCTGGTGGCGGTAAGTGGTGGTAAACATAAAGGAATAAAAAATGAGATATACCAAGAATCAAATTAGAGAGGCACTTTCAGAAGCTACATACAAAGTAAAAAAAGAAGAGCTTGGCAATAGCGCTGAGAAGGTTTATAAGTCAAGAAGAAAAGAAGCTAACGATAAAATCAAGAGAATTTCTGCAGCTATGAAAAAGATGGATGCAAAGGCAAAGAAAGATCCAAGCAGTTGGGGTCACGCTGGTAATATGGGCAATGTTATTGAAAGCCTTGATGAGATACTTCAGTTTATCGGTGGGTAATGCAACCATATACAGAAAACAAAAAGGACAATATTATTCTTAGAGAGTTTTCTGCTGACGTTGACTCTGATGAGTTAGTGTGGCACAAAGATAAGAAAGATAGAAAAGTAAGAATAATAGAAGGCACTGGATGGCTTTTACAATTTGATGATGAAATGCCTCTAACTCTTTTAGAGGGTGAAGAGTATTTTATTCCAAAAAATATTTTTCATAGGGTTATAAAAGGTGAAAATTTATTAAAATTAGAAATTGAAGAAATATGTCCTTGTGGAAGTTGTGCTTGTAAGAATAAAAAAATGGAATTATAAAATGAATAGACAGAAGCAGATAATGCTTGCCAAGGATATTGTGAAATATATTTATAAATGTTATGGTGGCGAGCGTCCCAAAATTTCTGTCAACGAGATTGTAAGAAACATTGTAAGGATTATTAGCCGATACGGCACAGGGAAATAATATGAAATTGCAAGACGTATTGAGGGAAGAATCAGAAAAGAAATACGAGTATAAAATAATGCTTGCTATTCCCTTTGTTGACAACAATAATATCAAGCACATTATGACTAAACTTGAGTTTGTAATGAAGGCTAATGATATTGAGATTGTAAGAATAGCATCATCTACATTGGGACAAAATATGTTTCTTGATGTAGTGACAAGTTTAAGAATAAAAACAAGCTTAAAGAGAACTGCTATTGAAGATTTACTTGAACCAGATTTTAAAATTATGACTTTCAAGGAAGTCAAAAATGCCTCTTAATGTTTACAAAAAAAATTTAATAACAGAATCTATAGATCGTAACAACACTATTACTATTTTTTATGAGAAATCTAATGGTGATAAAGTGCGTAGAGAAATAGAGCCATACGAAATTGCCGAGGAAAAAACCAAAGTCGGCAAAAAAACATTCTTGTATGGTTTTGATATATCTGCTACTACCCCACCTAGTAAGCAAACAATAAAGAAATTTGATGTTAATAGATTGGGCGTAGTTATAGTAAACGAACGAAAAGAATTTATACCAAGGTATTAAAGGATATTATGAACGCCAGCCAAACAAAAGAATATATCAAATGTAGAAAAGACCCAGTATACTTCATTAAGAAGTATGGTGTTATAAAACACCCAACATTGCCTGGCGGTAAATCCAACTTTAAGATGTGGGACTTCCAAGAAGAATGTGTACAAGACTTCTTGGATAACTCATACAACATTATATTGAAGGCAAGACAGCTTGGTATATCAACTGTAGTCGCAGCATATATAGCTTGGTATATGCTATTCTTTAATAATAAGTCCGTATTCGTTTTAGCTACAAAACGAGACACGGCTCAGAATATGATTTCCAAAGTAAAAGTATTTTTTGAAGAAGTTCCAGAATGGTTTAAGCCAGAGCTTATTGTTGATAATAAACAGAGTTTGGAATTAGCCAATGGCTCATCTGTCAAAGCCGCTGCTTCTACTATTGATTCAGCTCGCTCAGAATCTCTTTCTTTACTGGTAGTTGATGAGGCAGCGTTTATTAATAGGATGGATGAGATATGGACTGCTACTGGTCCTACTCTAGCAACTGGTGGTGATTGTATAGCGTTGTCTTCACCAAACGGTATGGGTAACTGGTTTCACAAAACATATCAAGGTGCCGAAGCTGGCGAAACGATGATGGTGGGTGGTCAGAACAAGGGATTCAACCCCATCAAACTTCACTGGTCTTTACACCCCGATAGAGATGAAGCATGGGCAAGAAGCGAGCAACGGTCTTTAGGTGATCAAGCTTTTGCGCAGGAATATGACTGTGACTTTATACAATCGGGTAACAATGTTGTCTCTCTCAAGTCACTTGAATGGTATTCAATGCACCCCACCGAGCAAGAAATAGCTGACGATGGACATAGACCTTACCTAAGAGAGCCAGAAGAAAAAACTTGGATGGATAAAAACCTTTGGATATGGAAGTATCCAGACTATAGTAAAAAATATATCCTATCCGCTGACGTTGCTCGTGGAGATGGAAATGATTACTCTGCTTTTCATGTTATTGATGTCGAAAATTATGAGCAAGTTGCGGAGTATAAAGGAAAACTAAATACTGATATTTTTGCCCATCTTATACAAAACACTGCTGTCCAATATAATAACGCATACTGTGTAGTAGAAAACATGGCAATGGGCCACCATGTAGTTATGAAACTTATTGAAATGGAATATAAGAATTTATACTGGACTGTAAAAGACCTTACTAAGTTGCATGAAGGCAATTATGACCAAATGCACTACGACCCCTACAACATACCAAAGAATGCAGTGCCTGGATTTACTACTTCAGCAAAGACCAGACCTGCAGCAGTAGCTCGTCTAGAAGAAGATTTGAGACTACACGATTTTATTCTTCATTCAAAAAGAACAATCAACGAATTAGAAACTTTTATTTTTCACAATGGCAAACCAGAAGCTCAAGATAATTATAACGATGACCTTATTATGTCTTTGGCTATTGGCATGTATGTAAGAGCCACGACATTAAAAATACACGGCAACGACAGAGAATTTACAGAAGCAATGATGAATGGTTGGGGCTACGAGCAAAAGCCTTTCAACTCAATAGTTAGGGATGATAATAAAGAAAACCAATATACAATGAAATTACCAGATGGGAGCACAGAAAGCTTTAGATGGTTATTTTAAAACCTGTTACTAACAAAAGAGAAGGTTTATGGCTAACAAAGAAGATCGTAGTGAATGGAGTGATTACGAAAAGCTGGTTCTAAATGAGCTGGAAAGACACAACAATCTCATTGAGCATATTCGTAAAGACGTTGGATTCATATATTCTGAAATAGCAGGTTTAAAAGTTAAATCTGGTCTTTGGGGAATGGTAGGAGCGGCAATACCAATCGGCTTAGCTGTCGCTTTAAAGTTTATAGAGTAGAGGTAAAAAATGGCTGATAAATTCAAAATACTAAGAAGTTTATTACAAGGTAATAGTGCTAAGTACAAGATACCTACTGAAAGACCAACTTTATCTTTACAGAGACAAGCTTTCGATAGTTTCTATAAAGCTGCTAATACAATGTATCAAAATCAGTTGCGTGGTGCTACTGAAAGATTAGAGCGTATCCAAGATTACGATGAGATGGATATGGTGCCAGAAATTTCTAAAGCACTTGATATTATGGCAGACGATTCTCTTACATATAGTGAGAATGGAAACATACTTGAAATTGTTACAGACGATGCACGCATTAAAGATACATTAGAAGAGTTATATTACCAAATTCTAGATGTTGATTTTCACTTGTGGCATTGGGTAAGAAACCTATGTAAGTATGGTGACCATTTCAATCTACTTGATTTGGTTGCTGGTGAAGGTGTGTTGGGTGCTTTGGAATTGCCAGTTGCCGAAATAGAAAGAGAAGAGGGTTTTGATGATAATCCAAATAGTTTAAGATTTAAGTGGTCTGCTTCTCATGGTGGTGCAGATTATTTTGAAAACTATCAAGTATCACATATGAGAATACTTGGCGAGGATAAGTTTCTACCTTATGGCAAAAGTGTTTTAGATCCAGGTCGTAAACTTTATAAGCAGTTAATCATGGCGGAAGATGCTATGTTGATTTACCGAATCACCAGAGCACCAGAACGTAGAGTTTTCTATATTGATGTTGCAAACATTCCACCAAAAGATGTTGACTCTTTTATTCAACGAGCAAGAGACTCACTAAAGAGAACAACTAATGTAAATTCTTCTGGACAAATTGACGCAAGGTTTAATCCAGAATCTATATTGGAAGATTTCTTTATTCATCAACGAGGCGATAGATCTTCAAGAATAGAGACATTGCCTGGCGGTGATAACGCTTCAGCTATTGAAGACATACAGTATCTACAAAACAAGTTGTTTATTGCTCTTGGCGTTCCTAAGTCATATCTTACGGCAGAGGAAGACCTATCTGGTAAGAGCACATTAGCTCAAGAGGATATAAAGTTTGCCCGCACTATACAAAGACTTCAAAAGATTGTCATTAGTGAGCTGGCAAAGATTGGCCTTATTCACTTGCACCTAAAAGGTTTTGATGAAAGAGACATTTACAATTTCGATTTGAAACTGACCAACCCATCATCTGTAACAGAGTTGATGCAGTTAGAGCTTATTGAAAAGAGACTTGAAATTGCAGAGAAGATGGTTGAAAGTGGTTTGTATACAAAAGAATATGCACAACGCGAAATTCTCAAAATATCCGATTCTGAAATAGCAAACTTCAAATTAATTTTCCCAACGGAAGCTTTTCATGCCAGTAAATTGGAGCAAATAAGAAATGGTGAGCTACAACCACAAGCACCTGCTGAAGAGGGTGGCGAAGAAGGCGAAGAAGATTCTGAACAATCAGAAGCAAGATCTATATCTGATAGCGAAAACGCCGAAGATAGAGTTGCTTTTCCTTACGATCCAACAGGCACAAAACACCTAAAAGGTTATCCCGACTTGGAAAGTAGCATTAATGGTCAAAGCGATACCATATTCAATGGTGAAGAAGACGATAATATGTTGGCAAGAAAGAAGAAGCAACGTAATAGAAATATTTTCAACAATACGATTAGTGACATAAAGAAACATGATAGGCATTTTGAAGATGCTGTGAGTAACCTGAATAGAGATTCTGCTAATGGTGTAATTGCCGAATCAAAACTAAAAGATACAAAATTTGTAAACAAAAATGGTAATAGCGTAGAATAAAAGTATATTTATAGTTAGGACAACTTATAAGGGGTAGCTACATGAAGCACAACAAGTATAAAAATGTTGGGGTTATATATGAAGCTCTTTGCACAGCTGTGTTAAAAGAAGTTGGTGAGAGCAACAACAAAAAGGCCAAGATGTATATGTCATTGGTCAAAAAATATTTTATAAACGAAGGTGATTTACAAAGAGCTTGGAAAGTTTACAATCAACTTTTGTATAGTGAAACTGTGAATTACTTTTACGCAGATCGTTTTGTTGGATATTTGTTAAAAGAATACAAGTCAATAGACCAAAAATCTATTAGCAAAAGTATAGACTCTCTGTTTGAAGATGTGTCAAAGTTTTCAAACAAAAAGAATCTAATGAAGACAAAAACCCCTAATTATAAATTGTTTGCTAGTTTTAATATATTAGCTGAGCAAGATGATGTTACATCTTCTGAAAAAATTACCTGTGAAAGAACTTTATCCGAGCATCTAATTGACAATAAAGAAGCCATAAGAATCAGAGATTCTAAAACAGTAAGGGAGGTGATCCCAGAGCACGTAGAAATCGACAGCGAAACTAAACAGCTGGCGGATGTTTTGGCAATAAATATTTTCAAAGAGCGTTACAATAACAAACTCAATGAAGATCAGAAGGAATTACTAGTCAAGTATATTACATCTAGTAATAATAAATCATTTGATAGATGGATAAAGAATAAATCACAAAGTTTGATAGAAGATATTGATGTCTTTGTTAACACAAACTTTAAATCTGTAGACACAGAAACTCGCGAGAAATTATATTTAGTAAGTGAGAAGCTAAAGAATATGACTTCACAAAAAACAATTAGTGAACAAGATTTGACAACAATGCTTCTCTCTCTGCAGATTAAAGATTATGTTACAATGTTCAGCTAATAAACCTATAGGAGAAAATTGATGGCGAAACAAATTATGGACCTATATACAGACGGTAATTACCCTCCCACAACTCATACACCAAGATATGCAGCTGGTGGTAATGCTTTTCATAATAACCTTTACAAGGCACCCAATAACTACAATACAAATGCGGGTAACCTAGACACCAGAAGTGGTCAGAATGTTTATGGAAGCCCAAGGGCTACAGATGTTCGTGGTAATTCAAAGCCAGTAATAAATACTGTAACTTATGAGTAGTATCGAAGAAACAAGTTCTGTAGGAGCCGTAGCGGGTCATATTGGCCCGCTACGCACTCCACTAAATAGAAAAGATTTTATTCCAAAGAAAAAGAAGAAAAAGAATATGAAGAAAAAGTCAAAGAAAATCACAGAAAGAGCTAACACACTAGTTAGAGATACTATCTTCAAAATTATCGTAGAAGGTGAAGGTGGCGATAAAGGTAAGCATATAATGAATATGTATGATGGAATCGCTAAAAGACTTTCTTTGTCTTTTGGTTACGCAAAAAGCTTCATGGTGGATGCGGTAAAAGTGGAAGATGTAGAAGGAGCCATGAAATTCAATTTACGTAGAGCTAAAGCAGAGCTAAGACACGTACAAAGACAGATTGAAGATATGCAAAAGCTTATTGATATGATGTATGCTAATTCAAAAGAGAATAACATTGTTGGTCGTAATGACCAAAAAAGAAAAGAAGAAATAGCTAGAAGAGAGAGTAAGCATGACAGAACTCATTAAAGATTCACAAAAAACACAGCCACTAGTTCATGGCTTTTTGATGTTTGAATACGATGATGTAAAAACAGCAAAGTCTTCTGATGGTCTTATAGAAATGCAAGGTATAATTCAAGCCGCTGGCAAGCCCAACGCCAACAATAGAATTTATCCAAGAGAAATACTAGAACGTGAAGATAAGAAGTATCAAGAGCTTATTGATGAAAGACGAGCACTTGGTGAACTAGACCACCCAGATAGCCCAATCATTCAGTTGGAAAATGTTTCACACCTAGTGACTGAAACACATTGGAATGGTAATGATTTGTTGGGCACAATAGAAGTGCTTGATACACCAAAGGGCAATATCCTATCAAAACTAATTCAAAGAAAAATCAAGCTTGGTATTTCTTCAAGGGGTCTTGGCTCAACAAGTAGAAGTCAAGGTGGATTTGATGTAGTAGAAGAAGACTTCGGTCTTATCTGCTATGATATGGTGAGCAATCCATCTACTAATAATGCTTTTATGGACCTAAAAGAAAGTGTTGAATATAGAACCCTACTCGGCCAAAACAAAAATATATTACTGGATGATTTGCTAAACGATATACTAGGAATATAAAATGAAACTAAGTGAAGTTAAGTCAGACAATAAGACAAAAAAGTGGATGAAGATGGCTGATGGGTATTATAGAAATATTGTAAACAACATTAAGAAATATCCAAAGAGTGAACACGCTTTTAGATTAGCTAAAGCACTTAAAGAAATAGAAGCAGAGACTTCTAAGGATATGTAAGATGAAGTTGTATGACCTGCTAAAAGAGCGTGGCACTTGGGGTAGCTATACATATAAGCGAGGCCAATCAGAAGAAAAGCCTAAGCCGATGCAAGACCCAAATGACAACAATGATGTTTGTCAGAGAGTAGCAGAAGAAATAAAAACTAATTACGAACACTTAGTAGAAAAAAGACATATAAAAAGATTGTATTTACAAATGATTGTAGGTAAGGTCTGCAAACACATGCCCCAACATAATGTTCCAGATTTAGATTACCTGCAAGAATATCTAAGAAAGAATCATAGAATAAAGGTTAAGTAATATGAAAGTCAACAAAGAAGAGCTAGCACAAAGTTTAGCGAAGGAAGTAGCGAAGTTGCTTATTCCTAAAATTAAAAGAGTCGTTAGAGAAGAAGTTGATTACAGTTTTTCAAAACTATTGAGAGAGCACAATAGAGGTGGAAAAAATCTTAACAGTGTAGTTGATTTTGGTGATGAAGAAAAAAACACCGATGCAACTAAGATTGTAGCTGAAAGAAAAAAGGAAGCAAGAGAGGCCGCCAACCGCAAGCTACAAGAATACTATAAAAACCACCAGCTGCATATCAATGATGACCCCTATGCACAATTTATTGCTACTGCTGAAGACCCTGAGGCAGATAGAAAGATGCAAGAGCAAATTCAGATGTCTCAACCAAAGAAGAAATTGTCTGAGGCAACCGAAGCAGATTTGGCTGATCCAATGAATATTGATTTTGGTGAAGTAATGGAAAGAATATAATGGAGTTGCCAGATCACGAAATAGCTGGTTATACAGAGAAAGCTCCCAAGAGAAAGAAAATGAAAATAGTTCGTAGAGAGGGTAAGTATATTGTAAAGAAAGAAGTTTCACCTCCTGGTCGTAAGCATCAAGTAAAAGGTATCAAAAAAGATATAGCTAGTGGTGAGATTGACAAAGATACAAATCCTTGGGCTATTGCTTGGGCACAGTATAAAAAGCACGGTAAGCCAAAGAAGAAGTCTAAAAAGAAATGAACAAATATAAATCCATCACACAGATGGGACCACCCCCTCGTAGAAATAAAACTAAGTTACAGACTAGAGTAGATAGAAATCCATCTAGCACTATCCCCATGCAGCAGATGTATACATTTTCAAAATCTCTTACTGTAAATGATGTTGTATCAATAACGCAGAAATCTAAACTAGCAATGAACAACAATTATTTCTTGTTATACAAAGACTTGCCAGCCATTTTTGTTGCGGCTATAGTCGGTCAAATGCAACGTGACGAAAATCAAGTAGAAGATTTCGTTGACAGCATTAACAGATACAGAAAACTTTTAAAAACTGTAACTGATATAGAAAAAGTAAAAGAGAATTATAAGAAAGCTGATAGCGAAAGATATAAAAAGTTTTGGAAATCAGTATATAAAAACTTTGAAGAATACCACGATTTCCATCATAAGATTTTCCATAAGCCCGATAAAACAGCGCAGGAAGGTTTTTTATATCCTAAATTATCATCTTTTATAAATTAGGCTTATAATATAATATAGTATAACAAAATGAGGATGAATGCAAACAGGAAATAAACGGTCCGTATCCGTTGAAATAAGAAATGGAGATGTTGAGGGTGCTCTTAGATTGTTAAAGAGAAAGCTAAAGAAAGACAATTTTTTTAGAGAATTGCAAAACAGAGAGTATTACCTAAAACCATCTGTAATAAAGAAACTAAAGAAGCGCAGAAAGAAAACAGCTAGCGGAAGTGAGCTATAGTTGTTTTTTTGTCGTTTGTACTGATAATTATAATAGTATCTTAATTGATATATAAATTTATGTTATTTTAAGGAGAATTTTAAATGAGCAAGGATATTGTACAGGAAGCTCTGGACAATGCTAAGGCTATGAGAGAAGCAGCTCTTGAAAACGCCAAGACAACATTGGTTGACGCAATGGCTACAAATCTTAAGTCTGTAGTATCTGAAGCAATTACAGAGCAACTAAGTGAAGAAAAGGATATCCCCTCCGATTACCATACTGGCAAGAAAGGCCAGCTTGGAGATGATCGTATGGGTGATGAAATCCCTGCAAAGGGTGACACTGGTGATGATCTAACTGGTGAAGGCGATGGCCCCGCTATCATTGAGGCTGGTATCGAAGAAGAAGAAGATATGGAAGAAGCAGAAGACATGGAAGAAGCAGAAGACATGGAAGAAGGCGAAGACATGGACGATGCAGATGACATGGAAGAAGGTAGCTACGAAGAAGAAGATGAAGATGATATGGAAGAAGGTAGCTACGAAGAAGAAGATGAAGAGATGGACATGGACGACGATGATGACCTAGACTCTGATGATGATGACGATATGGAAGAAGTTATCGAAATCACAGAAGAAGACGACGACGATGATGAGATGGAAGAAGGCGAAGACGAAGAAGAAGTCACAGCCGAAGAAATCGTTGGTGAAATGGTCAAGCTTGATCGTGAAAACAAGCAGCTCCGCAAGGAAAACGCTCGTTTGAGCAAGGCTGTAAAAATTCTAAACAATAGAATTGACGAAGTTAACCTTTTCAATGCAAGACTAGCAGCAACATCAGAGTTGATGCGTAAGGTCACATTGACCAAGGAAGAAAAAGAGCGTGCTATTAAGATTCTTGATACAGCTAGCTCAATTAACGAAGTCAAGAGAAGTTACAAGGCTTTATACGAAGGTTATAGAGCAGGTGGAAGACAGGTTAAATCAAAGAATCGTGTAAACCGCAGACCAGTTCATAGCGTAATGACAGAATCAGCTAAGAAGACAGAAACTCTCAATGAGGGTGTTGTTGATGTTGATCGTCTAGCTAGACTTGCTGGTATTCAGTAATACACAGGGAGATAAAATAAAATGAGTGATACATTTCTAAATCAGATGACGAAGGAATACAACCCCGTAGATGTTGCCGCTCGTCAGGCCACTTTGAGAACAAAGTGGGAAAAGTCAAATCTACTAAAGAACCTCAATGAAGGTAAAGCAAACGTTGTTGCTCAGCTTCTTGAGAATCAAGCTATTGAAGCAAAGAATACAATGCTTCGTGAAAGCTCACAGACAGGCGCAATCGCTGGTTACAACAAGATTGCTTTCCCCCTCGTCCGTAGAGTTTTCGGTCAATTGTTGGCAACTGAACTAGTTTCAGTTCAGCCAATGTCACTACCCGCTGGTCTACTATTCTTCTTGGACTTCAAGTATGATAGAAACAAGAGCGGTGGTACTGAAGGTGGTTCAGTTTATGGTAATCTTGCTCAGCGTGGAAGCTCACAACAAGATGGTGCTGGTGTAGCTACAGGCGAAGGTGGTTTTTACGCCGCAGATGGCACAGGATATTCACGCAGAAACTTTAAGTTGACAGGCGATGCAGTTCCTGTCGCAACCAACCCTGCAACAAAAACTTCAGCTTACTTTGATGGTGCTACCGTTTATGGTTGGGTATTCACAGCAACAGATGCCGCTACTATTGACGCTAACGCTCTTTCACAGATTAGAATTGCTGCTACTGGTGAAGTTGCTGCAGCTAACCCAGGCGAGTCTTTCCGTGGTTTGGACTCTGTTGGTTCATTGCCATCAGGTTCTCACTTGGATAAGGTTGACCCAACAATGACAACATTTGATGGCACATCTATCACAATCTACGCAACAGCAGACGTTACAGCGTTAAATGATGGTGATGTATTGAGCGGCCCTGCCGGTGGTGCTACCACATGGGATCCCGATGGTACAACTAGCCCAGATGGTGATGCTTTTGTCCTTATCGGTCCAGCAATGACAAACATTGATGTCAATACAAACACAAATGAGTTTGGTGATTTTGAAGCTACAGCTAATATCCCAGAAATTGATATTGCTATCAGCTCAATTCCTGTATCAGCCGTTACACGTAAGTTGAAGGCTACATGGACACCCGAACTAGCACAGGACATTTCAGCATATCACGCTATTGACGCTGAAGTTGAATTGATTACAGTTCTTTCTGATATCATCTCAACAGAAGTTGATCGTGAAATTCTCGGCGCTCTACTAAGCGGCGCTGCTGTTACAGCTGGTTGGTCACGTATGCCAGGTAAGTATGTTGATGCCTCTGGTGCCGATATTACAGTTGCTGGTACAGAGTTATCAACAAACGCTGGATTTACAGGCACAAACATTGATTGGTATCAGACACTAATGGAAACAATCAATGCCGTATCAAATGAAATCCACAGACGTAACCTAAGAAGTGGTGCTAACTGGATGGTTACATCACCCGATGTTGCTACAATCCTTGAAAGCATGGCTTACTTCAAGCCCAACGCTTCTTTCGATCCAACAGAGATTCAGTTCTCAATGGGTATCGAAAAGGTTGGTTCACTAAGCAACCGTTACACAGTATACAAGGATCCTTATTTCCCAGCTGGTCGTATCCTCTTGGGTTACAAGGGCGCTGGCTTCCTAGATGCCGGTTTCGTATACGCTCCTTATGTACCTCTCGTATTCACACCAACCATTTTTGAGCCAAACGATTTCACACCTCGTAAGGGTGCTATGACACGTTATGCTTCACAGATGGTTCGTCCCGAATACTACGCCGTTATCAATGTCTATCAGCTTGGTATCGTAGGTGCTCGTGGCTAATTTAAAGCACTAAGCATAATTACTAAAGTGGGAGCAATTAATTTTGCTCCCATTTTTTTATGCCTATGAGGTATATATTTCTCCATTTTTTATTATAATATATTGTTATTTTATCCAAAGGAGATATACATGCAATTACTTTTAGGTAGAGATGATTTAGTAAATGATGAAGTTGGTGATACGGCTCAAAATGAAAGAGCTGTAACTGTAGCACTAGGTCGTAACTTTATTCAAAACTTTGAAAACGATGTAGTTGAGATAAACACCATTATGCCTTTCTATGGTTTCCCAACACATTCTATTTATTCCTCGCAAGAAAACAACACTCCAGCCGGTGTAATAAAAGATTACAATACTATTGAGTTTGACGGAAGCAACGTCTTCTGCCTTGACACTACTAGTGAAACCATTGATGTTGAAAAGGCATACACAGAAGCAAACTCTCTGTTGCTTACATACACAAACAAGCAAGAAGAATTTGAAACTCTGTCAAAGTCTGACTACAATAAGTTTTATTATTATAGAGATGAAAAGAGTATGTGGCATTATACAGAAACACTAGACGATTTAGCTGGCCGTACAGAAGTTTTACTATTCATTCACAAAAACCTATAGGGGAAAAATGTTTACACCTAAAATAATCTGTGGTGATGCCACTGAAAAAGTTCTTGAGCTGCGTAATGATTCTATTGATTTGGTTGTGACATCACCTCCATATAATGTTGACCTTGGCTCATCTACGAAAGTGCCATATCGTGGTGAGTATGATAACTATGATGACAACCAAGATTACGAAACATATATGAAAGGTCTATCTTCTTTTTTTAGAAACCTATATCCCAAGCTAAGGGATAATGCTAGAGTTTGTATCAATATAGGCGATACACTCAATGGCAAGATACCCAACCATGTTGATGTCACTAATTTTATGACCAAGCATCTAGGTTATGATATGTATACCTCTATTGTTTGGAATAAAAACACGACTGGTAATCGTGCGGCTTGGGGTAGTTTTATGTCGCCAAGTTACCCAAGTTTCCCAACTCCGTATGAATTTATTTTGGTTTTCTCAAAAGGTAACCAACCAAAAGATATTGATTATCAACCCCTACTCAATGAGGATTATGAGTTTTGGACTGAATTGTCTGATAAGCCTGTAACTTGGAAACAAATTTCTCAAATGCGAGCTGTTGGAGAAAAAAAGCAGGCTATTAAAAAAGCCAAAGCAAGCCTAAAGAATGTAAAAACCAAATATAAACAAGATAGAATAACGATGACTAAGGAAGAGTTTATAGAGTATTCTTGGTCCATTTGGGCTTTTGCTCCTCAAACAAATCAAAAGAAGCACGGGCACCCTGCAATGTTTCCAGTCGAATTACCTCGTAGGTTGATAAAGCTGTTTTCATACAGAGGCGATACAGTGCTTGACCCTTATATGGGTATTGCTTCCACAGGTCTTGCTTGTAAGGAGCAAGGTCGTAAGTTTATCGGTATAGATATTAGTGAAAACTACTGTGAAATAGCAAAGGAACGCATTGAAGCATATTAAAAATGCTTCAAATTATAATGCTTTTGCACTGTTTTTTCTATTGATTTTATATTGGGTGTTGGTTATATTATATATATAATAAATTAAAACGATCTAAGAAAGGATCATAGTTATGAAAATCTCAATCGATATCGACCTAAAAAATCTCCAAGCTGAATTGAATGATGCTGTGCCTGATATAATTAAAGAAGTTGAAAGGCGCATATCTTTAATTATGGAAGCGCTGTCAAACAATGAAAAACATTTTGCCGATTTGTTTTTAGGTGGCTCACAAGAAACACAAGATTGTACTAAGTTATTTCAGTATGTTGTCACTCCCTCTATACAATACATCTGCGAATTGAAGGGTATCAACTTAGTAAAAGAAGAGGCCGATGGTTATGATTGGATTTATCAAGGTGAACGTAATTCAAATATTAAGATAGAACAAAAGGTAAAAACCATTCTTAAAGATGGCCGCACTTATGATACTTTCATTAAGCAAGATAAATTGGTTAATGAAGGTTGGACAGGTAACAAGGCCGCTGCTCATAGTAATAGCAAAACAGATACGCATTTGTTATGGTGTTTTGAATTAAGGAATTCTAGTATCCCATCGTTGTTCGCAGCAATAGTTTCTTTGAAAGAAAACGGTTGCAAGTGGGTGACAAATGATGGCAAGAAAGGCTCTTACGCTAATCTTAGTTTAAATCCAAGTAATCGTGGAGTCTATACTATATGGGGTGAAACCATTTTTACTGGCTATAAAGATAGACAATTAAAGAAGGCTCGCTGCTGGTTACAGGAGGTGCAATAAATATATGAATACAAACCAAATGTATTATGGTGACTGTATGGAATTATCCAAACAACTACCTAATGATTATGTTGATTTAGTAGTAACTTCACCACCTTATGCTGATACTTTATCATATGGAAAAGATATACCAACATTTCACCCAGATAATTATGTCGATTGGTTTTTGCCTTTGTTTCAAGACGCTGCTCGTTTTCTGAAGCCAACAGGTAGCTTTATACTAAACATTGGCGACAAGGTGATAAGTAAGAAGCGTAGTATATATGTCTTTGATTTGATTTGTCGTATAGAGAGAGAAACAGGATTATGTTTGCATGACCGATATATATGGGCAAAGAAAAACGGACTTCCATCAGGTTCTGCTCCTCGTAGATTGGACGATAGAGTTGAATACATATTTCACTTTGTACGTAAGGAAAAGAATAAGAAGGGCGAGTATAAGAAGACACCAGAGGCTTTCAAAGCAGATATAGATCCTATGCGTGTGCCTTATGCAGAAATATCAAAAAAGCGTATGAAGGCTCCAGTAGGTTTTAATAAAACAGTTGATGAAAATGGTATTGCCTCTATTCCACGCAAATCAGTTACTTTCAACGACAAAGGCAAAATCCCTACAACCGTCATGGACTTTGTAGGAGCAGGCACTCTGAGATATACAGGCGCTAAACACCCAGCACCATTTCACCCCGATTTGCCTAGATGGTTTATAAAGTGGTTGACAACAGAAAACGATATTGTGTTAGATCCATTTATGGGTGGTGGCACAGTAGCTCAAGTTTGCCAAGATATGAATAGACAATGGATTGGCTTTGAATTGAATGAATCATATAAACCAATGATAGAAACTAGAATTAGTAGTTTACAAAATACCAATAATTGATTATAATACTATTCAACAATCAATAAAAGGTTATAGGTTATGAATATTTTTTACTTAGATAAAGATCCAGTTCAAGCTGCTACTATGATGTGCGATAAACACGTTGTGAAAATGCCGTTAGAGTCGGCACAGATGTTATGCACTAATCATCGTGTTGTTGACGATGTTGATTCCTTGCACAATATTCCTCTGTATAAGATTGCTCACAAGAACCATCCATCTACTATTTGGGCACGACAATCTAAGGAAAACTATTTGTGGTTATACGATCACTTTGTAGCTCTCTGTGATGAGTATACACACCGTTACGGTAAGAGACACCTATGTGATACCAAGTATTCCGTAGTCCTCTCAGAACCCCCAATAAACTTGCCAGATGGTCCGTTTACAGAACCACCTCAATGTATGCCAGATTATTGTAAGATTGAAGGAGATAGTATCGCTTCTTATCGTCAGTATTATATGAATGAGAAACATACAATAGCTGTTTGGAAAGATGAATCAAGAAAGCCAATATGGTATGAGGTAAAATGAGTTTAGGTTTGATGCTTTTTATTATTAGTATAACAAACACCATCACTATAATAGCTATGGCGATGTGGTTGGATAAGTTAGAAAAAGATGAGCAGGAAGACACCTATTATTATGAAAACAGAATTTATGATAATGACGATGATGAAGATGAAAATCTAAACAATTATAAGTGGGAAGATTGATAAGAGGTAAATAAAATGAGTGGATTATTTTATTTTTTAGTTGGTTGGTTTTTTGCTATTATGTTTAAGAAGGTTGTCTCTACTCAACGCAACAAGAATAAGCATTTTAGTAAGTGGAAGATGGTTAACAATTGGTCGGAGGGAGGAAACTCTGTAAGAAGAAACGTAAGTGGTTTATTTAAAAAATAAAAATATTATATATCAAGTATCATAAGTGTCCCTCTACTATATTTATTAAGTAGAGGGATTTTTTTATTTGGAGAATATACTTATGGCGTTTGATAATTTTTTTACAGAACTAACCAAACCTGCAGTGGATACAGATTATTCTGGTATATTTGGCACAGATGCACAGGAGTTTTCATTAAGTGCTGATTTAAGGAGTTTGTCTGCAGAGAGCACTGAAATTGTCAAATGGGTTCGTTATAGATTGGGTGAACCTAAGTTACCTGTAGAGTTGGATAATAATCAAATATTTGCTGCTTTTGAAGAGTCAAATATTGAATATGGATCTGTTATTAACAAACAACAAGCTGCTAATTGGTTAAGTAGTTTATATGGTTTAAATGGTGATTTTAGCACACAAAATTTAACGAATAAATTACCACACCCAACCCTTGATTTTCTCATGAGAATGGCTAACCCCTATGCAACCGAGGCGGGCGTAGGTGGTGTTGTTAATCAAAGAAAAGCAAAAGTAACAATAGAAGTTGGTAAAACTGATTATAGTTTACTAAAAGATTTTGTAGATGAAGAGTCAAACACTAGCGTTGAAACTTACTTAAACACAATTAATGTTGGTAATATAGATGTTAGAAATGTTATGCACCACGAACCATCATCTATATATAGATATTTTGACCCTTACTCAAACGCTAACTTAATGAGTGCAGAGTTTGGGTATGAGAGTTATAACACACAAACTGTATTTTATATGTTGCCAGTATACGCAGATGTATTAAGATCTTCTCTCTTAGAAACAAACGATAGAGTTAGAAGAAGTAATCACACATATCATATAGCTGGCGATAGAATAAGATTCCTACCACAACCAGCAGTTAACACTACAGTTTGGATTGAATATACAGCTAAATCAGACCCATTTAATCCAGATTTTGCAGTTGATAGCGGCGATCCTAGTGTAAATGGAATAAATAGTGTTCACAACATACCATTTACAGATATAAAATATGAAAACTGTAATGCAGCTGGTAAATCTTGGATAAGACAATATTGTTTATCTGTTTCTATGGAAATGTTAGGAAGGATTAGGCGTAAGTTTTCTTCCATACCTATTCCTAATGGAGAGATTCAATTAGATGGTGATCAACTAATACAAGAGGCAATAGAAAGACAAACAAGATTAAAAGAGGAGTTAAAAGAAGAACTTAGAGAACTTAACAATGTTGAGTTAATGCAAAGACAAGCGGATATGGCCGAAGCTATGCAAAGACAAATACAGTTAGTTCCACAACATTCACCAATATTAATGTTAGGATAAAAATATGGCAGGCAGAGATTTACCCTCTAGTTCCACCGGTGATCCCAACTATGGATTATTTTTTACTCCTAGAGATATGTCGTTATTTAATGACTATTCTACAGAATTATTGGAAATCATCGCGCAAACACAAATAAAATACTGGCAGGTAGAAAAAGATCTTTCAAATCCAGATGACATATATGGAGAAAGTGACTCAAAAACAACTAGAACACCTGTTTTAATATATTGTTGGATAATGTTGGAAGAACCTGTTACTCAAACAGGTCAATATACAACTGAAGTTAGAAGAAATATTGAATGTTATATGCATAAAGATAGGTTAAATGAGGTTGGTATAACACCAAGAATAGGTGACTTTATTGAATATGACAATCAATATTTTGAAATAACTTCTTCTGATGTTCCAAGAAATGTATTTTCATATGAACAAACAAAAATAGGTGTGATAGTGAAATGCATTTCCGTCCGTGAAGATGTATTTAATGGTAATAACTCTTCTGAACATGGTGAATCAAAAGAATCTGATTCTCAATATCCTTATTAGAGATTTTAAATGGCAGATAGAAAAAGTATAAGATCAGAATCAATAGAGGTGGATGAGGTTAATATTTTATCAATAGATAAAGCTGTGTTTGATTGGTTTGATAAAAAACACCCAACTATGATAAAAGGTCGTAAAGTGCCTGTTTTATTTGGTGGTTGGGAAAGATTTGTTCAGATGCAAGGTAATAAGGAAGATGAAAATCTTAACAACCTTAGAGATCATAAGGGTATGTTAAAACTACCTATTATATCTATTCGTAGAGGTGATATAGAACCCAACAATGATAGATATAGAAAACTAACAACAGATGGTGAACCAAGTATAGTAATAAAAAAAGAAATTGCAAAGAGTAAGTTTGATAATAGAAGAGTTCCTTTTAATACACCATATGTTGATGATAATGGTATACCGAGAGAAGAAGCTCCTGTTTATGAAGTTCATAGAATGCCTTTTCCAGATTTTATAAATGTTCCTTATACGATAACTTTTTGGTCATCTTATATAAAAGATGCTAATTTATTTAGTGATAAAATATGGGGTCAATATTTTATTGAAGATATGGAATATAAGGGTTTTTATTTTTATGCTAAATTTAATACTTCAAGCAATGATAGTAATACACAGGATTTTTCTGGTGAGGAAAGAATTATTAGAACCACTTATGAACTGCAATTAGAAGCATATTTATTGAATAAGGCAGAAATAAAGATTGATAGAACACCTGCAAAGATTGTTATGGAAGAAAATGTTGTTAATTCAGACGAAATTGACCTTCAAGGAAAAACATTAGATGATATAATAGGGAGTATAAAAAAAGTTTATACTGCATAATTTGGGGAAGTTATAAATGGCGTTAGTAAGTGAAATTCAACTTCAGAATGGCGTAGTAGTTCCAGAAAAAATAAATGATACTAGGGTTTTTACAATGGCTGGCCTTAGTGCTACTCAAGCAATAGCTATTGGGGAAACACTACCTATAGATACAACTGTTAATCAGTTTGTAATAAAGAGCGGTAATAACATTGGGGTTTCTTTAGATTCATCAAACCTAGATGGGTCTGTTGATTTTACTATGAATAATGATAGTAATATAGCGTGGAATATCAATGTTTCTAATGATAATAACGATTCTTTTATATTAAGAGGTAAAGATATAACAGACTCTTATTTTACCCATCTCTCAATTACTAAAACTGGTAATTTTGGAATAGGAACATCAACTCCTTCAACAAACACTATTGGCGACTTCATAGCCAACAATTCTGCATCAGCCAACATAACTTTAAGAAACACAACAGATGGAACAATATTAAAGTTAGGTGCTGAAACAAATAAAATAACTCTAGGCTCAGAGAGTAACAACAATGTAGATTTAAAAGTCAATGACCTCACTGTTGGAACATTTTCTAGTGGTGGTTTAGATTTAGCTGAAGGAACTCAATTTACAGTAAATGGTATTCAAGTTTTAGGTGGGTTTGCTGAAACATTGAAAGGTTGGCCTTCTTTAACTGTTACTGGTTATGATGCATATAAGATTTATTTCTTAGATTTAGATGAACAAAAATATGTTTGGGATATTCAGTATGCTAAAAGAGTTATGAGAAAAACAAGTTGGTATGATGAGTTAGGTTGGCCTACACAATATGGTTTTTTAACAGTTAGTGAAAACAGAGATGAAGTTAGATGGATTGATAGAAGTGACACAGGAACACAAACTTATATATCTTTTGAAAGAGCTTCGGGTAATGTTTTAGGTAACTCTATTGTTAACGATATATTCTTTTTAGATTTTATACTTTATATAGCTACAAACGAAGGTCTTATAATAGTTGATTTTATAAAAGATCAAATGACAAGGATAGACGGCACACCACAAACTTATAAGTGGGACCAACCAATATCTGATAGAAACTCTGGTAATGGTAATTGGGTTGTTACTAATAATGCGTCTGGTTTGCCAGATTCAAATGTAAACGATTTAAGTGTTGTTAGAGATCTGTTAGGTGAAGAAGATCTGTTTGGACGACCTTACCACTATTCAGCAATTTCTACGGGATCTGGAACTGATGGCACCTCAACTGGTGATATAGTTCTAATGAAACCTTCGGAACAAACAGAAAATTATATGTGGATAAGTCAGTTGTCTAAAAACATTAAGGGTGGTAAAATATTAAGAACAGATAATATGTGGTGGATAGTTGATGGAACAACAGAAGACCAATTATATTTTTCAGATGAAGTTAATGAAATAAAAACTAATGGTTATGGAGAATATTATTTCTCACCATCTCAAACATTGGGTAGAAAATTAATAGCAAGTTCAACAGATCATCTTAATTTATTAGAAGGATTTCCTCAAGGTTTTCTTGATGGAAGTGTAGCTATTTTTTCATATGCTGAAAGTAATGGATTATATATTATACATAATGACTTAAAAAAACCAAATGAGTCTGCTCACATAATTGTTCGGAGCGATTATATAACTCCTTATATGAAAGCTGATAGAGTTGCTGCATGGCCTTTGGGTGATTTAAATGATGTTAGTGGAAATAGTTTAAATCTAACAAACAATAATACAGTAACATTTAGTAATTCATCTGCTGTTTATAATAACAAAGCTACATTTGATGGTATTAATAAATATTTATCTGCTAATAGTTCTAGTTTTTCATCTGGAACTGATCCTTTTATGTTAAGTTTATGGGTTAAATCAAATACAACATCTAATCCGGGGTTGAAAGTATATCCGATTCAATTTTATGACACGGCAGATAATTTTATTTCTTTATATTTTACTCAGTCTACAGGATATATGGGTATAGAAGTTCAAGATGGTAGTGGCTCTATAACAACATTAGAAACACCATACGACGCATATGACGCAGAATGGCATCATGTTGTTTTACAAAGAAATACAGATGATGAATTAGTAGAGTTTTGGGTTGATGGTATTTTAATAGGATCTTCTGCTTTTGTAGCATCTGCAGTGTCTAATCCTACAAACATATCTATTGGTGGTAATTATGATCAAACAGCAATGTTTAACGGAGAAGTTTCAAGTGTTTATTTCGGAAAACAATCTTATATGAAGAGAAGAGAAATACAAGGTGATTATTATAGAGGTAAAAAATTCTTAGATGGAATGAACACAATGTTAACCTCTAATGATATTGACTCAATAAAAGTAGATATAGATAGTGGTTTTTGTGCAGTTGTTGTTGATAATATAGTCAACTTTGTTGATGTTAAAACTGGTTTGGTTTATTTTGTAGATAATACAACTGGTATAGGAAGTGTATTAGACGCAGATATAAGAACATTAAATGGAGCTTTTGATCCTCACTATCTTGTAGGAGCCACAGACGCTGTTAAAATATTTGCAGTAAACACCATTGTTTCATAGGAAAATCAAATGTTAACATATTCAGAAAGATTAAACTTAAAAAGAGTTTTAAACGCCACTGGTGTTAGCACTGGTGGTAGAGATAATATTAATGTTGCTAATCCTTTAAAGTGGGAAGTAGCAGAGGATGTTATATGGTCAGTTGGTTGGTGGCAAGCCGCCGATGGTAGTTGGTGGTTACTTGTTAAAGCAACCGATGTTGATAGTTTCACTAGAGCAGACGCCGATTTCTATATCCCAGCTGGCGATATTGCGGATGTTCCCCAATCATAGGAGATAATATAATGTATAAAGTTCTAACTTTTTTGTTTCTTTTTCTTGCCACCTCTGCAGAAGCTCAGTTTGGTGGAGTAAGAACAGTTATAGATACACAAAGAGTAGTAAATAAATTTAGCGTCTTTAAGCTCTCAGAAGGTCAAAGATTAGTTGCGCCTAAAGCTCTTATTGATAGTATAGGATATAATATAGAGTTAATTGGACCATTAGCTAATATTGATAGTTTAAACGCTACTGATATAGTTTTAACTAACTTATTTTCAGCGAATGCAGAAATAGGTATTATAACAAACACAACAAGTATATCTTCACCAAGTGCAGATATTGAAAACGCAGATATTAATGTTTTAACTAATGAAACAAGTATGTCTTCTCCAAGTGCAGATATTGAAAACGCAGATATTAATGTTTTAACTAATGAAACTTCTATGTCATCTCCTTCTGCAGATATTGAAAACGCAGACATTAATGTGTTAACTAATGAAACTTCTATGTCATCTCCAAGCGCAGATATAGAGAGTGCAGATATTAATGTTTTAACTAATGAAACAAGTATGAGTTCACCATCCGCGGATATTGAAACAGCTATTATTAGAACATTAGATAATGATGAAGTTGGTGCAACTGCAAACATACTTAAGGCTGTGATAACCAACTCTACTACTACTGGAAGTAATACTACAAATGATACAATAACAAACGCTAGGATAACAACTTTAACTAATGTTACTTCTATGAGTTCACCTTCTGCAGATATTGAAAATGCAGATATTAATGTGTTAACTAATGAAACTTCTATGTCTTCACCAAGCGCAGATATAGAGAATGCAGATATTAATGTTTTAACCAATGAAACTTCTATGTCATCTCCAAGCGCAGATATTGAAAACGCAGATATTAATGTTTTAACTAATGAAACCTCTATGTCATCACCAAGCGCAGATATTGAAACAGCTATTATTAGAACATTAGATAATGATGAAGTAGGCGCGACAGCAAACATACTTAAGGCTGTAATAACAAATTCTACTACTACTGGAAGTAATACTACAAATGACACAATAACAAATGCAAGAATAACAACTTTAACTAATGTTACTTCTATGTCTTCTCCAAGCGCAGATATAGAGAATGCAGATATTAATGTTTTAACTAATGAGACTTCTATGTCTTCACCAAGCGCAGATATTGAAAACGCAGACATTAATGTGTTAACTAACGAAACAAGTATGAGTTCTCCCTCTGCAGATATTGAAACAGCTATTATTAGAACATTAGATAATGATGAGGCTGGTGCAACCGCAAACATACTTAAAGCTGTAATAACAAATTCTACTACTACTGGAAGTAAGACCACAAATGACACAATAACAAATTTAAATGTAGAAACAAAGTTGGTAACACCTAATATTAATGGTAGTTTAAATGGAACCGCTTGTAGTAATAAAGGTGAAATAAAAACAGATACAGCAGATAATAGATTGTATTTCTGCAATGGCTCAACTTGGAATGTTATTGCTTATGATTATGATAAAGATGGGTTAACTGATTTTTTGGATCAGAATGATAATGTGGATTTTACAGCAGGGTCAGCCGTTGCTACAGATGTTTTGAGTGGAAAAACATTCTATACAGGAAGTGGAATGATAGAGACAACGGGGAGTATCCCAACTTATAATGGAAGTATTTCTAATGGTGGTAGTATATCAAGTGGTTCATATACACCAGCTAATTTTCCATTTACATTACAAACTGATGATGATTATGTAGATAAAAACTTAACTATTAACAACCCAACAAACTTATCTGCAACTAATATAAAAAACGGCGTTACAATAGCTGGTGTCACGGGTAATTTTATGAATGGTTCAACAAATGGTTTAGCTGATTTATATCTTGCACCGGGACAACCTGATTCTGGTATTGGTAGATTAGAAAACATATATGTTAACCAAGTTCCAGAATATTGGGGTTTTTATGATCGTTTTGGCACTGTTAGACTTGGGCAAATGCCAAAGTTTTTTGGGCCAATGTATAGTGGAGCCTCTAACTTAGGTTTATCTGGAATAGATAATGATAAATATAGAGATGGAACTTATGAGCCTGATTTCTCCGGCGGTAATGTTACTATTAACACAAGATTTATTCCCGTAACTCACTCAAGCCAAACTGACACATCATTATATAATCGTGGATCTTTGGTTGAGCATGATATAATACTAAAAGATGATCCAGATTTAATAGGTTCTAATATAGCAAAACAAGCAACTATTTTTGGAGTAACAGGAACTATACCTACTTATAATCTATTTGCAACAAACACTCCAGATGGTTATGATGGTATTGTTAGTGGAACTTCTGGAAGTGTTATAGCTACTGGAACTATTACGGCATATCAATTACCTTTTTATCTTAATACTGATGAGAAGTTTGTTGATCAAAATTATACAATAGGAGCTTTGACTGGAACCTCGGATATTGATGCAACGGGCGCCTTTATTCGTCAAGGTTATGAGGCTTGGGCTTCA
>Ga0255759_10000849_pt1 | contig 27677 bp, 26 predicted proteins | sample 101ome_20_FD_179959 | JGI IMG/M metagenome (GOLD analysis project Ga0255759, IMG submission 179959) | Coastal salt marsh microbial communities from the Groves Creek Marsh, Skidaway Island, Georgia - 101404AT metaG (version 2) | ecosystem: Environmental > Aquatic > Marine > Intertidal zone >...
TCCTCCAGCCACGCCTTCAGGCGCACCAGGTCTGATGAAATCTTACGTGCATCACTCTCGCCTTCAACCCAGTCCCTGAAGCGCGTAAACGACGTAACGTAGTCCTCAACGTACGCCATGACGATGGGGTCCAGTACGGCATAAGGCAGCAGGCTCTCTTCGTCTGTCTGCCCGGGGCTCAGCTCCGCCGATGGTGGTTTCTGCCAGATATTCGCTGGCACCAGTGCATCCGCCGCTGCCATATCGACCACCTGGAACTTGTACAGGTCCTTGATCGGCGCATAGGAAAAATTCATGTCAAAGTGCGTGTAGTAGCCGCAGCCGCCCTCGGTTTTGTTGCCCGTCGACAGCGGCATGGCGCCGTAGGCATTGGAAAAATGCATGAGGTAGACATCCCGCAGGCGGGCCTGGATATTTTCATCGGCGAGATGGCTGTAGCCGGCACCCGCTGATTTCCTCGCGACCAGGTTCTCATCACTCTCATAAACGTTAAAGTGCGCATTGAGTTGATCCACCAGCGCCTCATGTTCAATCGGGATTTCGTAGTCCCAGCAGCCAAGGTTGGCGTGCAGCTGCTTTGCATCTTCCCGTGAGTGATCGCTGCTGAAGATTGACGGCATTCTGATAGCATGGACATGCTCGGCACCAACTGCACGGCAGGCCAACTTGCAGACGACAGCACTGTCTACGCCACCGCTGGAGGCCAGCACCAGTTCGTCGAACCCGGACTTCTGCACATAATCGCGCAGGCCCAGCACCAGCAAGTCCTCGAGGGCGACCGCCTCTGCTGCCACAACAGCATCCCCGCCGGCCGCCGCATCGAGATCAACAATATCAAAAGAGTCTTCAAACAGGGTCTGGCTCAGGTAGCGCAGCTGCCTGCCAGCGACGATAAAACTCTGACCGTCAAATACGAGCTCATCTTGCCCACCTACCTGATTGACATAGACGATCGTCAGGCCAGCGTCAGCGCAGGGTTGAATCTGTTGCAGCCGCTGTCCGCACTTGCCGTGGACAAAGGGTGAGCTGTTGAGTGACAGCAGCAGGTCAACACCAGCCTCCCGGTACCGCGCCAGCGGGTTACCTTCGTAGTGATAGTTATCAGCGCCCTTGTCGTTCCATAGATCTTCGCAGATCGCGATACCAATCCGTCGTCCTGCCACCTCGAAAATGACATTTTCCTGCCCGGGCTCAAAGTAGCGCAGTTCGTCAAAAACGTCATAGAAGGGCAGCAGCTGCTTCTGGTAGGTCAGCACCAGGCGGCCGCCGCAGACCACAGCAGCCATGTTGGTAAAGGGTTTGCCGGCCCCCTCGTTCCGTCCGATATAACCCAGCACGATGTGCAGATCAGCATCACAGGCAGCCGATGCATCGATCACCTGTTTCAGGACCGCTAAGTTTCGGTCGACATAATCCGTGTTGTAAATCAGATCCTGGCTCAGGTAACCGGGAATCGTCAGCTCGGGGAAAACAAGGAGGCTGGCACCAGCGGCCGAGGCCGAATCAATGCCCTTCAGGATACGCTTGAGGTTGCCGTCAAAATCACCCGGTGTCGTATTGATCTGGGCGATGCAGACTTTCATCAGTCTCGGGCCACGTAGACAAACCAGGTCAGGGCGAGCAGCATCAGGCAGGCGACCGCCTGGTGAATACTGCCAAGAGACACGGGGACAGCGTGCAACAGCGTGAAGACACCCAGAGTGAACTGCACCAGGGTTACAACAGCAAGACACAGCAGCGGCAGCCGATGCGTCGGGTTCTGCCAGCCAGCAATAGCCAGAACGATCACACCAGCGAGCAGCAGAGCGCCAACCCAGCGATGTACAAACTGGATCATAGCGCCGTTCTCGAAGAAGTTATGCCAGAACGGGTTAATCATGGTCGCCGCATCAGCCACGAGCTGACCGTGCATGAGCGGCCAGGTATTGAAACCACGGCCCGCGTCGAGCCCCGCGGTGAACGCACCGAAGATGAGCTGCACTGCCAGCAGGACCGCCAACCCCAGCCCCAGCTGACGCACCAGCGGCTTCGCTGGCATCCGCCTGACGGCCGCCAGGTCCAGAATCAGCCAGAAGAGGAACACCAGGATGATAAGGGCCAGCATGAGGTGTGCTGCGAGCCTGTAGTGACTGACATGGGGCACATCGACCAGACCGCTTTTCACCATGTACCAGCCCATCAGCCCCTGCATTCCCCCGAGCACGAACCCAATCCACAGTCGTGGCACCCAGCGTTTCTCTACCCGACCCAGCACCAGGAAAGCCACCAATGGAACGAAATAGATGAGGCCGATCAGGCGCCCCAGCACCCGGTGACCATACTCCCAATAGAAAATATCCTTAAATTCCTCGACCGACATACCGCGATTGATTTTCTGGTACTCTGGGAACTGCCGGTATTCGTCGAAGGTCTGCTGCCATTCTTCTGCTGTGACCGGCGGAATCACCCCCATGATTGGCTGCCAGTCCACCATCGACAATCCGCTCTGGGTCAGACGGGTCACGCCCCCCACCACAATCATGCAGTAGATCACGAGACAGACGCCGCCTAACCAGATGATCAGGTTGCGATTATTTCTGTCAGTTGCCGTGTTCATTCTTACCTCAATCCAGGCTGGCGAGAGTTTATCGACCCGTATTCTCTCTTTCCACACGCATTTTGTTTCGCCGTGCTTTCGCTTAACATGGGAATAAACAGCTTGCGATTGTACGATGAGCAGACAAAGCGAGTTCACCATCTCCTGTCAGCAGTGCGGCTTAAATGACCTCTGTCTGCCCCATACGCTGACCAATGAAGAGATTGAGAAGGTAGACAGCATCATCAAACGCCGCAAACCCCTGAAGCGCGGCGACTATCTTTACAATACCGGCGACGAGTTTTCTTCGATTTATGCAGTCCGGTCTGGGTCAATCAAGGCCTTTACCATAGATACAGAAGGCGAGGAGCAAGTCGTCGGCTTTTATCTGCCGGGTGAACTGCTGGGCCTGGATGCCATCGACAGCAAAGTCCATCTGAGTACGGCGAAGTCGATGGAAACAACATCCATCTGCGAGATTCCTTTTGATTCGATTGAGGATTTGTCCGCAACCATCCGTAATCTGCAGGTACACATGTACCGCCTGCTCAGCCGAGAGATCCGCGTTGACCAGGAACTGCAGATGTTGCTCGCGAAGAAATCCGCAGAAGAAAGGATCAGCGCTTTTCTGATGAATCTGTCGCTGCGCTACCAACAGCGCCGCTTGTCATCGACACACTTCCGCCTGCCAATGGCGCGATCCGATATTGGCAACTACCTTGGCCTCGCCGTCGAGACCGTCAGCAGGACCTTGACAAGGCTGCAGACGACGGGGGTACTCATGGTCGAGGGGAAGGAGGTCGAGATTCTCGATCTCAATGCCCTTTGCAACATCGCGCATTCACGCACAGTTGCCTGAACAGATAATCTGTTACCCGACCTGGGTCGACAGGACGATAAGAGCAAGCATCACACCAAACAGAGTTGCTATGTTGATACCAATTTTCTTCATGGTTACAGAGTCTTCAGGTTGAAAGATCATCTGACTTATCTCATTTGATTCAATTGAGTCTGAACTGCATAGTTTGTCAACCTAAGACTCGCACGCATTGACGCAGATCAATGAATCGTGCGTCTCACCGATACGCCATCAATGGCGCCCGCAGGGAAAGGATTTTTCCTGCGAATCCAGCCTGGATTACCTGCCCCCCCACTAAGTGGCACGACACCCTCTGGTTCATCCGCAGGCCTGGAAATCGCGTACAATCCGGGTGATCGGCTGGCATCTGAACCGCTGATTATGCTGTTTGTGCACTGGACTCTGTGGCAGCCTTGCGCACCTTTGTTTTTCGACGAATTAATTTGGGAGATCCCGATGTCTGAACTGGAAACCTTCCGCGCTGAGACCCGCGAGTGGCTGGAAGCCAATTGCCCGATGGAAATGCGGGACAAGAGTTTCCACTGGGAAGAAGCGCACGAGTACTACAGCTCCGAAGACGCTGACCTGTGGCGACAGCGCATGGCTGAGCGTGGCTGGATCGCGCCGACCTGGCCAAAAGAGTACGGCGGTGGCGGTCTCGAAGGCGCCCACGCGGCTGTCCTGTCGCAGGAGATGCGTCGTATCAAGGCCCTGCCTGCCTCAACGGGTATGGGGCTCTCGATGATCGGCCCAACTCTGCTGGAGTTCGGTACTGAGGAGCAAAAACAACGGCACTTGCCAAACATCTGTGACGGCACAATCTCCTGGTGCCAGGGCTACAGTGAGCCTGGCGCGGGTTCTGACCTGGCGTCGCTGCAGACCAAAGCCGTGCTGGATGGCGACCATTTCGTCATCAACGGTCAGAAGGTGTGGACCTCGGGCGCCCAGCATGCTGACTGGATGTTCGCACTCGTCAGGACTGACCCGGATGCGGCCAAACACGACGGTATCAGCTTCGTGCTGCTCGACATGCACCAGCCGGGCGTCACGATCAAGCCAATCAGCCTGATTTCTGGTTCGTCACCTTTCTGTGAAACCTTCCTCGACAATGCCATTGCCCGCAAAGATGACCTGGTCGGCGAACTCAACCGTGGCTGGACCGTCGGCAAGCGCCTGCTGCAATTCGAACGCTCTGGTATAGGCGGTCTTTCCGGCGCCAAGAACGAGAAAAAGAGCAAACAGAAACCGACGAACCCGCTGGTAGATACAGCGAAAGCCTACGCCGGTGAAACGGACGGCAGGATCGCAGACCGTGAAGCCCGCGAGAAGGTGCTTAAACATTCCATGCAGGACCGCGCTTTCAAACTGACCGCACGCCGCGTCGCAGAGGAGAGCACTTCCGGCAAGACCCCTGGAGCCACTACCTCGATTTTTAAGCTGGTCGGTGCCAACCTCGAACGGACATCGAAGGAACTCAAGTCGGAACTGATGGGCTTTAATGGCATCGGCTGGGAAGGCGAAGGCTTCTCAGACGGTGAGCTATACGACACACGGATGTGGCTGAACAGCCGCGCCGTGACCATTTACGGCGGCACCAACGAAGTGCAGATGAACATCATCGCCAAGCGCGTGCTGGGCCTGCCCGACTAGACAGCCCCTGACAACCCTGCCCTGAGCGGAGAGGATGCGATGATTGATGGACATGAGGGTCACCTCTACTTCATGACCGATCCGATCTGCTCCTGGTGCTGGGGAACCCTGCCGCACATTTTTCAGCTGCGGGAAGTCTACGCTGAGCGCCTCAGCTTCTCCCTCAAATGTGCCGGCCTCCAGGTCGGATCGCGCAAGCCGCTCAGCGAGGCCCATCGTCAGCAACTCATTGAGCTCTGGCAGGAGGTGGCAGAAACCACAGGACAAAGATTTGCCTTCGAACTGCCGACTGATGCCGACTTTGTCTACCACAGTGAACTCGCCTGCCGCGCCATCCAGATCGCTCGTCGCGAGCTGAGTGAAGAACCCTGGCAGATCTTCCACCAGTTGCAGCACGCATTCTATGTCGACTGCGAGAACGTCGGTGCCGCCGAGACACTCTATCGCCTTGTCGGTAGCGACTTGAATCTGTCAGCAACAGACTTTGAGGCGCAGCTTCACAGCGACGCCATCATTCACGCTACTCGCGACGAATTTACCTGGTGTGAGGAGCGAGGCATCCAGGCCTTGCCGACTGTCTTCCTTGACCTCGGCAAGGGGCCAAAACTGGTCACCGGTGGCTTCGCCACAGCGGACATGCTGATGCAGGAAATCCAGGCGAGACTGACAACACACTGATCCGAGTTCAGCCACTGCAATCAGTCATGTTTCCTCATACAATAGTCATTTACTGCTAAGTCACTATCTTGAACGACCTTGTCCAGGGTCTAAGCCCCAAAGAAGATCGATCGACCTTCGCCTCGCTTAAGGTGAAAGATTATCGCTACCTGTGGATTGGCATGCTGGCCTCGGCATTTGCTATGAACATGCAACTGGTGGCCCAGGGCTGGCTGGTCTATGAGATGACTTCCTCAGCTATCGACCTGACCCTTGTAACTCTGGCATTCCAGATACCCCAGGTTGTGTTTTCCCTGTTCGGCGGCGTGTTGGCAGATCGCGTCGCAAAGAAACCCATTATCGGCATCACCCCCGTTCTGAATGGGCTGGCGACAGCCGGCATGGCAGTCATTATCATGTTCGGTGATGTGACATTCTGGGACTTCATCTGGGTCGGCGCACTGAACGGCACTCTCATGGCACTGTCCGTACCTGCAAGGACGGCGCTTATCCCTGAAATCGTCGGCGAGTCACTGATGTTCAATGCGATGGCGTTCAACATGGCTTCCTGGAACATTTCAAGAATCATGGGGCCAGCCCTGGCTGGTTTCATGATAGCTATCTTCGCCGACGGCGATAAGACATCGAGCTACGGCGTCGGGCTTGTCTACTTCATGCTGTCTGCTCTCTACCTGGTTTCGGCCATCACGGTCTTCTTCATCAGCCACCCCGGCGTGCCGGTCAACCGCGACAAGAAACACCCATTGCGCGAGATGCAGGAAGGTATTGTCTATGTGTTGGATTCACCCGTGATCAGCGGGCTGATCTTCCTGTCGATTCTCCCCTTTTTGTTTGGGCTCACCATCAACACCCTGCTGCCTGCTTTTTCGACAGACATCCTCGGTGGTGGCCCGGATGATCTCGGACTGCTGATGACGGGACTCGGTGCCGGTGCCATCATTGGCTCGCTCGCACTTGCGAAACTCAGCAACCTGCCCTTCAAGGGATACTGGCTGATCGGTACCGGTGCGATCTGGGGTCTCCTGGTATCTGGCTTTGGCCTGACGACCGACTTCGCCATATCAACGCTGGTGATCGCCTTAATCGGCTTCGTCTCGGCATTCAACATGTCAATGAATCGTTCCTTAATTCAACTGAATGTTGAACAACATATGCGCGGCAGGATAATGAGCATCGACATGATGACGCATGGACTCATGCCTCTCGGCATGCTCCCCATCGGCTACATTGCAGAGACGGTCGGCATACCGGCAGGATTGATCGTCAGTGGCGCGCTGCTCTGTCTCTGTACCCTGGTATCCGGCGCCTTCATGCCAAAAATACGTAAGATAGACGTCGGGTACTAGCGCACCCGAACGACCGGGGTAGAGTGTTGCTGCAGATTTTAGGATTTTTCTGGCAAATGTGCCTGCTGCGAAAGGGACCGGATGGTTTGCCCGATTCCCGTTTCGCAACGCTTTGCATCTTTTCTGTCTATCTGCTGGTTGCCGTGACCATCGTGACCCTGACGAGACCCCATCAGGCATTTCCCGTCATCATGGGGACGATCGCGCTCGGCATTGCCTTTCAGGCGGGCCTCACTTTCCTGCTGCTCGTTTTCAAGGGGCTGCAAACCCGCTTCCGCAGAACCTGGGCAGGGCTACTCGGGACCAACGCCATCATGCTGATCGTGCTGCTGCCGTTCAATCTCATTCTGCTCAATTCCGAAAACGATTCGCTCAAACTGTTCGCCGATTCAGCAACCTGGATCTGTCTCGGCTGGTGGCTTGGCATTGCCGGCTTCGTCTACCATCGCGCAGTAGAGATCAGCATTCTCCAGGGTGCAGCGATCGCTTTTTTGATCGAACTGCTTGGCGTCTACAGCGCCTACATCCTGTTCCAGTAGGCGAGGCATCTACCATGCACATCCACATTCTCGGCATCTGCGGCACACTCATGGGCAGTATTGCCCTGCTGGCCCGTGAGAAAGGCTACACAGTCACGGGCACTGATGAGAATGTTTATCCGCCAATGAGTACGCAACTTGCCGAGGCAGGCATCGCCGTAGCCGCAGGCTATACTCCTGACTGTCTGCCCGACGGCACCGACCTAGTCATCGTCGGCAATGCGAATCTGCCGCGGGGTAACCCGGCGCTTGAGGCCGTGCTGGATCAAGGACTGCCCTATACCTCGGGTGCGGAGTGGCTGGGACGTTACCTGCTGCAGGATCGGTGGGTACTCGCCGTCGCCGGCACCCACGGCAAGACGACAACTTCCTCAATGGTGGCCTGGATACTCGACTATGCCGGCTTGTCACCCGGTTTCCTTATCGGCGGGGTACCCCAGAATTTCGGCCAGTCCTCCCGGCTCGGCAGTGCGCCATTCTTTGTCATCGAAGCGGACGAATATGACACATCCTACTTCGACCGACGTTCAAAATTTTTGCACTATCGGCCTCGCACTCTGGTATTAAATAACCTTGAGTATGACCACGCGGATATCTTTCCAGATCTGGAGTCCATCAAGTCACAGTTTCACCTGCTGCTTCGCACAGTCCCGGGTCAGGGGCTGTTAATCTATCCCGATGAGGACAAGCACCTGCAGGACGTGATTGACCGCGGCTGCTGGTCCGAAACACTCGCTGTCGGGACACCCGCTTTCAACGCAGTGGCACTGACAGCAGACTGTTCCGATTTCGAGATCGTTATCAACGAGACTGTCGCCGGGACAGTAAACTGGAATCTGACAGGTGCTCATAATATGCAGAACGCTGTAGCTGCGATTGCCGCTGCCCGCCATGCGGGCGTGGCGGCTGCAGTCGCCTGTGAGGCCTTGTGTGAATTTCAGAGCGTGAAACGCCGCATGGAAATTCTCTACACAGACAGCAGCGTGACCGTCTACGACGACTTCGCCCATCACCCGACAGCCATTGCAACGACATTGGCTGGCCTGCGAGCCCGGGTCGGAGGGGACTTCATTCGCGCTGTCATCGAACCGGCATCGCACACCATGAGAAAAGGCACCCACCAGCATCAGCTCCTGCAAAGCGCTGCTGACGCTGACGAGGTGATCTGGTTCCAACCAGCAAACGCCAACTGGGACATGTCCACACTGGTCGCTGGCCACTCGACCATCGAAGGGGAGCTCGGCACGCTGGCACAACGCGCCGTTGCGCTGCCAGGTGACAGGCCGACGCATCTGGTGATTATGAGCAACGGCTCTTTCCAGGGCCTCCACCGCCAGATCGTCGAGCATTTCAACGATCGCTGAAGGACAGATGCGCGAGACAGAATTGTTTGAGCCCGTCAGAGACTATCTGCAGCAGCAGGGCTTCGCCGTTGCCGCCGAAGTGCGTCACTGCGACGTCGCTGCGAGGAAGGACGATGAACTCGTTATTATCGAGCTGAAGACCTCGCTCAATCTCACCCTGGTTGGACAGGCTGTGCGGCGCCAGTCTGTTGCCGATGCGGTTTACGTGGCGATCCCTGAACCGAAACGAATCACCAAGACGCTGAAGCAGTCACAGAGAGTCCTCGCTCGCCTCGGCCTGGGACTGCTGACCATCCGTTTTGGCCCACTACGGACTTCGGTCAACTGTCGACTCGAACCGTCGTATCGTGGTCGCCTTGACCGCCGTGAACGCAACCGCATTCTCAAGGAAATGGACGGCCGCAGCCTGCAACTTAACACGGGCGGCATGAACAACCTGCCAATCGTCACAGCCTATCGAGAGCAGGCGATTACCCTGGCCAGCATTCTGTCCGTCAGGGGCAGCTGCAGTGTGGGTGAGCTGAAGCCCATTACCGGCGACAAGACCACAGCTATCCTTTACAAGAACCACTACGGCTGGTTCATCCGCGAAGGTCGAGGCCGCTATGCCCTGTCGCCAGCTGGTGCTGACGCTTTGCGCGAGTATCCCGAACTGGTGGCGCTGGCGCTGCCTCTGGCCGCGCAGATGGACGAGAATAAGCCCGCTTGACCCGCCAGAGTGCTTCTTCAATACTGCCTGAAATACATCGCTGTCATGACGCGCGATAATGGCTGTCAGGGACGACACAGATTATTTCATCTCCAGCGCTTACCTGAACTGGATATACGCCATCTGCCGAGACGAGCCGTCGCTGCGCTCGCTCGCCGACCGCGTTTTGCCACTGTCCAGCCCCGATATCACCGGGCATTCCATCAGCTGGTCGGGCCTTACAGATCTGCTCTTTCATATCGAACTCCTGCTCGGCCCTGCGGAACTCGAGAAGGCCGGTCGAGACAGCTGGCGTTTAACGCCGCTGCGTGAACTGGCCCAGGCAGCGAGTCTCGTGTACCTGCCGCTCGACCAGCTATTGGCAATGTATGGTCAAACCGGGTACGTACCTCAGGTCTACCCGTTGCAGGGCGAAGTCGAGCAGACAGACGAGCACCACGCGCAGATCACGCTGAAGATGCAACCAGACGCTGTCCCCTGTCATGCATTCTTTGAATTCATTACGGGGCAAATCAGGCAACTAACGGTCGCCATGGCCTGGCCCGCTGCCGATGTCGCAGTGCTGCGTACCGGAACGTCGATCCGCTACACGATAGCCCTGCCACAACAGAATAAAAAACCGCTGCAAAATCAGGGAGAGCAGCAAACACTTGCCTCACGCTCAATCGCAACCAGCTTGTTGCGCCAGCACCAGGATCTGCTGCATCAGCAGCACCTATTGACCGAGTTGTCACTCAAGTCTGACCGGCAAACTGCCAAACCACAATCAACATCATGGCAAGACGTCCAAATGCTGGCTGCCCGGCTGGCCGACGCCGTGCTGATAGTCGACCATCAGCAACTGATCTGCTTTGCCAATCCCGCGGCAGAATCCCTCCTTGGCCAAATGGCCGAGACGCTTAGAGGCCAGTCGGTCCACCGTTGGCTGACGAACCAGTCAGGCACGCAACTGTCAGCAGATTTGCTCATGACCAGCACGCCAATGGCACTGACCATGCGGCGGAATCACGGCGAGCCGCTACCCGTCCTGGCTTCGTTCAGCGGGCTGTCGACGAACGACCACAACATGACCTTCGTCTTGCTGCGGGACAACAAGCTGGCTTCAGACCAGGCAGACCGGCTGTCTATGCTCGAGCGCAGCCTGCGTGCTGCCCAGCGAACTGACACCCTCGCCCGCCTGACCGGCGGTGTTGCCCACGATTTCAGTAACCTGTTGATCGCGACCCTCGGTTATGTCGAGCTTGCCGAGGCTGCACCATCAAAAGCAGAAGTCGATCAGGCACTGACCGCGATTCACCGAGCCGCGGTGCGCGGTCAGCACATGACCCGCAGGCTTCTGGACTTCAGCCGTGAGCAGGAAGCAGAGCCCAGGTCGATCGCAGTCAATCACCTGCTCAGCGAGCTCAGGGATTTTCTGTTCCGACTCATGCCCCCTAACATCGACTGTAAACTCGATCTCGACAGGGCTGAGAGCTATATCTTCGGCGACACCACCCAGCTGGAACAGGCCATCATGGACCTTGCGATCAACGCCCGTGATGCGATGCCGGCAGGTGGTCAGCTCAACATCAGTACGCGCGGACAACCTGAAGATGCGCTGCTGCAGATCGCGATCAGCGATACCGGCACTGGTATGGATGCGCGCATGCTTCGTCGAATTTTTGAACCTTTCTACACAACCAAACCTGCAGGTAAAGGCACCGGGCTCGGGCTATCTGTCGTCAAAGACATCCTTGAGGCGCATGGCGGCCAGCTTGGCGTGGAATCCAGCATCGGCAGCGGCACGACCTTCACTATCACACTGCCGACCAGTCGGGCACCTGCCCGCGCCACAGGCAGGCCGGCGGAGCCTAGGAGCCAGGGTGGCAGCGAGCACATTCTACTCCTCGAGGAGGACGCGCAGGTGCGCGAACTCGCAAGACTGATATTGCAGGCCTCCGGCTACCAGGTTGATGCGATCGCTGATGGGGTGTCAGGCCTGCATCGCTTCAGCGCCCAACCGCAGGACTATGATCTGGTCTTGATGAGCGCGCTGCTGCCGGGTCTCGACGCATCGGTCATCGCCGAGAAGATGCTGGCACTGAACCCGAATATCCGGCTGGCATACCTGTCAAGCGGCGCCAATGGCCATCCGCAACAATCAGGACTGGCTACGCTGCGGATTCCATACGTCACCAAACCGTTCGACCGGCATGGACTCAGGACCGCCGTGCGGACGCTGCTTGACGGACCTCACTCGTTAGACGCGCCTGACCTTTTTGGCTAACATACGCCGCCTTCGCAACCAGCACTTTCGTTCATGAACCTCAAGCAATACCTGGATCAACAGGTTGAAGCCGGTCTCACCGCCAGTGGCGCTGAGCACTCACCGGCGGTCGTCAGGCAGGCTGGCAAACCTGAGTTTGGCCACTACCAGGCAAACGGCATCATGGGCGCGGCAAAGAAACTCGGCCAGAATCCCCGCGAGCTCGCGCAGCAGGTGGTCAATGCCAGTGCCACTCTGCAGGATATCGCTCAACTGGAGATCGCCGGCCCCGGATTCATCAACATCACCCTGAACACTGATTTCATCGCTGCCCGCCTTGCAGAGATGGCTGACGGTGAAAGACTGGGTGTTCCCGCTATTGCGCGTGAACGTATCCTGATCGACTACTCGTCGCCTAATCTTGCGAAGGAAATGCACATTGGTCACCTGCGCTCAACAGCTATCGGTGATGCTGCCGCTCGCGTCCTTGAATTTCTCGGCCATGAGGTCATCAGGGCCAATCACGTCGGTGACTGGGGCGCCCAGTTCGGCAGCCTGCTCGCCTATATGGACCGGCTCGAACAGGAAGGCAAACCGCTTGCCACCGAACTGAAGGACTTGGAAGTGTTCTACCAGCGCGCCAGTGCGCTGTTTAAATCTGACGAGGCTTTCGCTGCGACAGCGCGGGAGTTTGTCGTCCGTCTGCAGTCTGGTGACAAGAAGTGTCTTGGGCTCTGGCAGCAGTTCATCAACGAGTCGATTAATCACTGCCAGGCGATCTACGACCTGCTGGATATCTCGCTGACACCCGCAGACGTGAAACCCGAATCCTCTTATAACGATGACCTCAGCGACATCATTACTTCGCTTGAAGCACAACAGATGCTCGAGGTAAATGATGGTGCGCGCTGTGTCTTCCTGCCTGAATTTAAAGGCAAGGATGGCGAACCACTGCCAGCCATTGTGAAGAAATCGGACGGCGGCTATCCCTACATGGCGACAGACCTCGCTGCGGCGCGTTATCGCGGCCAGGATCTGAACGTCAATCAGGCCATTTATTTCGTCGATGGCAGGCAGTCACTGCATTTCAATCAGCTCTACGCGATTGCCCGCGCGGCAGGATTCATCTCGGCAGAGCAGTCTTTTCAGCACATTGCTTTCGGAGCAATCCTCAACAGGGACGGCAAACCCTATAAGACAAGAGACGGTGGCGCGGTCAAACTCGCCGACGTTGTTGCCGAGTCGATCAGTCGAGCCAGCACACTGGTCAGCGACAAGAACCCTGAGCTCGCCGATTCAGACAAGGCGGAAATCGCGCGGGTCGTCGGTATCGGCGCCATTAAATACGCCGAACTGTCGAAGAACCGAACCACCGACTACATCTTCGACTGGGACACGATGCTGTCTTTCGAGGGCAATACCGCACCCTACCTGCAGTATGCCTACACCCGGATTCGCAGCATTTTCCGTCGCGGTGAGGTCGGCACCTCACTCGACGACTCGACCTTCCTTCTCGGAGAAGAGGCTGAATGCGCGCTGGCGGTGAAACTGCTGCAGTACCCTGAAGCAGTTGTCAGCGTGACCGATGACTATCAGGCGAATATTCTCTGCAACTACCTCTTTGAGCTGGCAGCCCTGTTCAGCGTGTTCTACGAATCATGCCCGGTGCTCAAAGCGGAAACTGAGGTTCGTGAGTCCCGCTTGAGATTGTGCGATCTGAGTGCGAGAACCCTGAAACACGGCCTGGGTCTGCTGGGTATAAGCACCGTGGAGCAGATGTGACCATCGCCCTTGTCGCTGCCCAGGCGGAAAATCGGGTGATCGGCCAGGGCCTCGACATCCCCTGGCGGGTCAAGGGTGAACAGGCACTCTTCAAACAGATCACCATGGGTGGCACTCTTATCATGGGTCGCAAAACCTACGACAGCATCGGCCGCCCCTTGCCTGGCAGAACCACCCTTGTTGTTACCCGCAACCCGCAGTTGCAGATTGACGGCGTCCTCGTTACCCATTCCCTTGAAGCAGCGCTGCAGGAAGCAATGGCCATCGACGCACCCGTGTTTGTTGTTGGTGGAGGTGATCTCTACCAGCAGGCCCTGCCCCAGGCTGACGAACTGCACCTGACGACTATTCACACGGAAGCCGAGGGCGACGTCTTCTTCCCCCTGGTACCCGATTCATTCGAGGTTGTCAGCGAGCAACGTTTCAGTTCCAACATTGACTATACTTACCGTCACTTGAAGAGAACCCGAGGAGCCAACGATGCCATTTAAGAATCGAGTCACCGATATGCTGGGTGTTGAACTGCCAATCGTCCAGGCCCCAATGGGCTGGATTGCGCGTTCCCAGCTCGCTTCCGCGGTCAGCAACGCGGGTGGCATGGGCATTATTGAAACCTCCTCTGGCGAACTTGATGCAGTTAAGGAAGAGATCCGCAAAATGCGCGATCTCACTGACAAACCTTTCGGCGTGAATATCGCCCAGGCTTTCGTTCGTGATCCGAATATCGCCCAGTTTGTCATCGATCAGGGCGTCACCTTTGTCACGACATCGGCCGGCAGTCCGACACGCTATACAAGTCAGCTGAAGGATGCTGGTCTGACGGTGTTCCACGTCGTACCCACTCTCACTGCCGCGCTGAAGGCCGTTGACGCCGGTGTCGACGGCCTCATCGTTGAAGGCGGCGAAGGCGGCGGGTTCAAGAACCCGAACCCGGTCATGACCATGGTCCTGCTGCCGCTGGTACGCTCAAAAGTTGATGTCCCTATCATCGCCGCAGGTGGCATCGTTGACGGCAGCAGCATGGCCGCTGCCTTTGCCCTGGGTGCCGAGGGCGTACAGATGGGCACACGTATGGTGTCTGCCGCGGAGTCGCCGGTGCATAACAACTGGAAGCAGGCGATTGTCGACGCACCCGAAACCGGTACCGTCTTTCTCAATAAATTTCATTCACCCGCACTGCGGGCGTTGCGCACCGAACGGACAACCAAACTCGAGCATGCTGTAGAGGAAAACATCATGGGACAGTTCGGTAATGCAGTTGATCTCTATTTCGGCGGCGACATGGAGTCGGCCGTTGCGCTGTCCGGTCAGGTCGCGGGCAGAATTGACTCGGTTGTCCCCGTGGCCGAAATTCTGAAACAGACGGAATCCGAGTTTTTCGAAACGATCAGTTCGCTGGCTCAGAACTACTCGTAGGTTCAGCGAGGATAAATTCACGCCCGTTAAACCCTTAAACCTGGGACCTGGTTCGGTGACGCGGGAAAATAGTTCATTATTGAGATCCTCATCCAGACTCATCGGTGACATGTCGCAACAAATTCCCTGCTCAAGCCGTGGTCAGCCAGGTACGCGCACCGGGATCGTCATCTGCACGTTGCTGCTGATCATCGCGAACACCGCCACAGCGGACTTCGAGTCAGCGTCAAAAGCCTACCAGTCCCAGGACTTTGCCCTCGCCTTCGAGGAATTCAGCAAACTCGCTGAAACCGGCGACCCGAGGGCTCAGACAGTTCTGGGCATCATGTACAAGTATGGCGAGAGCGTCGAGGTCAACCTGTCTGGCGCATTCGCCTGGTACCTGCGCGCAGCGGAACAGAACTATCCACCCGCACTCTACAACGTCGGCGTCATGCTGCTCGAGGGCTCCGGTACTGAGCAGAACGAAACTGAGGCCAGGCGCTGGCTGCAAAAAGCCGCAGCAGCGGGCTTTGATCGCGCCGCAGACAAGCTGGCAGAGCTGGACGGCAGCCGCCTGGTTCTGCACGACCAAGAGCCTGTAGCCTGGTCGCAGAATTGGAACCTGCGACTGCCAAACAGCATCCGTGAACGCACTGAGAGCGACATGCTGCAGATCCACGTTTACCGGGTCCAGGTCGGTGCCATGAGCAGTCTCAATGCCGCGCAGAAACTCTGGCAATCCCTGTATGTCAACAATGAGGACCTGTTCGAGGGCCGGCAACCCATTTTTCGTGAGAGTCGGTCCGGTGGCCGCACTGTCTATCGTGTTCAGTTCGGACCCTTTGATGAAAAGCGGTCGGCAGAAGCCTTCTGCGATGCCTTCAAGACGCAATTCCTGGACAGTGCCCACTGCCTCGTTATCAAAACGAGCTAGTCTTATGGCTCAGGAGGCAATGGATCTATTGAACCGAATCTATGCGACGTAGGACAATTACCCGTAGATTGTGCCTCCGAAGACTTGACCAGGCAGCACTGACCGGCGGTCCGGCAGGTCAGCCACCATAAAAAGCGGGATGAAAACTGAAGGTCCCGGTCGGCTCTGACGCAGCCAGGCATTTCAGCTGGAAGAATTCACCAGGTTCATTATCCGGGCAAAGCTCGGGCCGGACTTTAAAACCGAACCGACCGTAATAATTTGGATCGCCGGTGAGAATACAGCCACTCGCCTGCATTTCGATAAGGCGAGCCAGGCCCGCCTCAATCAGACTGGCCCCAACACCCTGCCCCTGCCACTCGGGAAGGACGGAAACGGGCCCAAGCGCAAACCAGCCGGCAGAACTATCGGCCTGTTCTGCCGGGGAAAACGTGACCTGGCCCACCAGGCGGATCCCCTGCAATGCCACCAGGCTCAGCGCCAGTGCCCCGGCCGCTCGCAGGCGATCCACGACGTCCTGCTCGTCACCGCCAGCATAGGGCCGACCAGCAAAGGCAAGCCGCGTGACCTCATGGATCGACTCACGATCCCCCGCGCGTTCATCCCGCAACACAATTGTTTCATTCATTTCAATGTTCCTGCCGTCACGTGGCAACAGTTTTTAAGGCACCACATCATCTTCTGCGACAAAAGGCATTACTGTACCACTAAATAGGCAGAGATCTTATGACGCTGATACAGCCTTGTCGAAGACTGCCGGCCTGGTGCCTCGAATTCGAAGCAGGACAGTCGATCGAAAGTGCTAAGATTCCCTGCATGCAATCGTCTCCTGCCCGCGCTGTCTGCCCGAACTGTGCCACAGAAATCAGTGGTCCGTTCTGTCCCACTTGCGGCCAGGAGCAAAAAGAGCTGAAGAAGTATGTCTGGACCATCGCTGGTGAGTTCTTCGAGGATGTTTTCACCGCCGATTCCAGGGCCTCGAGAACCCTCGTTGCCCTGGTGTTCAGGCCCGGGCACCTGACCACTGAGTATTTCGCTGGGCGCCGCGCACGTTACGTCGCGCCGGTGCGCCTTTATCTCATCATCAGTTTCCTTTTTTTTATCATCCTGCCGCTATTGAGCCAGCTCTCACCCGGTAATGACCGGCAGGTCGAGGTCAGCGGCGCTGACAGCCAGGAACAGAATTGGCGGGAGGAAGTCGATGCCGAAATGGCAAATGTCCGCATTGGCTGGTTGAGTGAGGAAGAAAACGCAGCACTGACAGAAAAACTGCGCAGCCAGGTTTCCAAACTCGTTGCGCAGATTGACGAGAACCCGGCTTCGGTCTACATGGAATTCATGGACCTGATGTCTGCGGTAATGTTCTTCCTCCTGCCGTTTTTTGCCATCTTCCTTAAGTTCTTCTACATCGGCAGCGGGTTCTACTATGCCGAGCACCTGCTCCTGGCGATCCACAATCACTGCTTTCTCTACCTGGCACTGACGCTGTCCTCGCTGCTGGGCTACGCTGAAAACGGCAGTTGGGCCAACATGACATCCACGCTTGAGACAATTGTTGTGCTGTGGATGCCAGTCTATCTCTATCTGAGCATGCGCCGGGTCTACGGTCAGGGACACTTTGTCACAGCATTGAAATTTCTCGTGATAGGCACCTGCTATTTTGTGCTGGCACTCATGGGCTTCATCCTCACCGTTATCGCCGGCCTCTGGCTCGCCTGAAATGATGAACAGACTACGTGACCTCCTTGACGATCTCGGCATCACCAGCGACATTGAACGCAACTGTCGCCTGCCCGTTTACCAGGAAGCGGCAGAACTTGTGGACGCCGGCCCGGACATGTTCGACCGTCCTCAACGCATGACGCCCGCGACCCTGGCGAGTTGGCAGCAGATGGTCGCCGCCGCGACTGCTGCAGGGATTGAACTGAAGCTGGTCTCGGCTTTTCGATCTGTCGACTACCAGTGCCAGCTGATTCGCCAGAAACTCGATGACGGCCGCCCCCTCGAGGACATACTCAATGTCAACGCGATTCCAGGCCATAGCGAACACCACACAGGGTGCGCCCTGGATCTGCACAGCGGGGCGGGTGAGGCCCTGACCGAGGAGTTCGAAAACTCACCCGCTTTTGCGTGGCTCGTTACCAACGCGGCAACGTTTAATTTTTACCTCAGCTATCCGCGGGATAACCCCGATGGCATCGACTATGAACCCTGGCACTGGTGCTACCGCGCCTGATCAGTGCATGGCAGCCCCATCTGCACCGCCACGGCACAGCCCTAAAACCGGGCGATAACCGAAAGCCCTGTTTTTTGGGGCTTTCCGCTTTTTCAATTTCTGGCACAGGCTTTGCTCAATCTTTATCGGCGCACCTGATGATGCGCCTGTCCAGAAGGACGAAGCGAGCCACAATATTCTGATTGCCATGATAAGGAGCCCGACCATGAACGAAGATATCGATTACTTTGAATACGACCTGCTGCGCCCCAGCTGTTACACCCTGTCTCTGTTTGAGCAGTATGAGCCGCACGCAGCGAACGACAACCTTTATGATGAAATCGATGCGGCCTGCGAGAACCTGTATCCGGCCATCGCCTGATCAGGAGTATTTTTTCAGCTTCTCCGCTATCAGCCGCCGCTGCTCGTCTGTCATCTCGGCAGTGGCGGCTTTTTTCTCTCGCGCGAAAACGTACTTCTCTCTCACCACTTGCTTGGGTCTGAAACCCATGCTCTTCAGGTAACCCCAGACATCATCGATCATATTTGGATTACCGCACAGCAAATAATGATCGGTTGCCTTATCAGGTTGCAGCTGATCAATCTGCCGTGTCACGTATCCGTCACGCTCGTGGCTGGCGGCGGCCACCTCACGTGACAGGCAAAGCCGCAACTCAAACCAGTCATGTCTTTCTGCATAGTCCAGAAGCTCATCGCCATAGATGAACTCACCGCGGTCTCGCGCACCCAGCAGCAGAATGACTCTGGTGTAGTCCAGCGACTCAAGTTGCCGCAGTATTGGCATATAGGGGGCCAGCCCAACACTGGTCGCCACCAGTACCAGACGCTGAGGCGCTGTCGCAGGTAACACCAGACGCCCAAACGGGCCCGTGACCCGGGCAGTAAGATCACCCGGTTCATCCTGAAACAGCAATCGGGTGGCCCTGCCACCTGCCACTTTCGAGACAACAAGATCCATGACTGCCGGGTTCGTCGCTGAAAAATTACAGAGACTGTAGCTGCGCTCAAATTCACCTTCTTCATCAGCAAACACGAACCGATAGAACTGGCCGGGCTCGAACTCAAATCCCTGACCATCAACGCTGACGAACCTGAAGTCGCGGGTTGACGGACTGAGATCTCTGACTCTTTCTAGAACGATGCTGGTCACAGTGGTACTGGCAGATGATTGACGTGGGAAGAAGGCTTGGTGCCCGGCTCTGAAACGTGGTGATATTATCACTGTTTAACCAAAACGCTCTCTATGGAAACCTCGTTTGTTTTACCGGGGCTCAATGGTGAGGTCTCGGCCGGTTTTGAACCTGTCAGGGACACCTTCGCCAGGCTCTGGGACAACATTGAGATCGGCGCCTCACTCTCGATCTACCAGGGTGGAAAGCCGGTCATCAATCTCTGGGGTGGATTCACCGATCGCGCCGCAACCATGCCCTGGCAGCGAGACTCTCTGGTCAACACCTACTCAACGACCAAAGGTATCGTCGCCCTTGCCCTCGCATTATTGGTAGATCGTTGTGATCTCGACTACGACGCGCCGGTCATCGACTACTGGCCGCAGTTCGGGGCCGAACGCAAGTTCCCTATCAGCGTTGCCCAGCTGCTGTCTCACCAGGCGGGCCTTTACCAGTTTGAGCCCGCCATTACAGTCGACGATCTTTATGCCTGGCAGGCACGCACTTTTCAGCTGGCAAGTCAGGCACCCGCCTGGACACCCGGCAGCGCTTTTGGCTACCACTCAATCACCTGGGGGTTCCTAGCCGGTGAACTGATCAGGCAGATCAGCGGCATGTCAGCAGGCGCATTTATTCAGGAGAACCTGAGCACGCCGCTTAATGCTGCCTTTTACCTGGGTGTGCCGGAGGAACACCAACACCATTGCACCGAACTGATCGGACCGAACCACGCCCGCAAACTGATTGAGGTGAACAGAAAACCGGTCCTGAAGCAGCTGAGTCCCAACGACCCCGTCATCGCCCCCTATCGACATATCTGCAGCCAGGCATGGCGCAGCGCGGAGATCCCAGCCTCGAACGGCCATGCTTCTGCGGAAGGACTCGCGAGAATCTATGCTGCTATCCCGGATCTCATCAGCAAGCGGACCCTTTCGTGGGCGACGAGCGAGCAGACCAACGGGCAAATCGACCTCGCGCTTGGCCAGCCACTGCGCCGGGCTATGGGCTTCATTCTTAACTGCGAGGATGTGTACTTTGGACCTGAGCCGACTGCCTTCGGCCACACGGGGACCGGTGGCTCAATCGCTTTCTATGACCCGGTCAATGAGATCAGTTTCGCCTACGTGATGAATCAGCTGCACCGCGATGGTAGGGTTCGCGGCAAAGCACTTATCGATTCGTTGTACACCTGTCTCTCAAACAGGCCATGACTTGAAATGAAGAGGATGAATATGACCAAACGACTCCTGGCCGAACTGATCGGCACGTTCTTCCTGCTGGCGACCGTCGTCGGTTCCGGGATCATGGCGGAGACGCTGGCAGGCGGAAATGTCGCCATCGCACTGTTGGGTAACACCATCGCAACCGGTGCCATCCTGGTCGTGCTGATTCTGGTGTTCGGCACCCTGTCCGGTGCGCATTTCAACCCGGCAGTCACTCTTGTGTTCCTGATACGCAAGGAAATTAGACCAAGCGACGCGATTGCCTATATCGCAGTGCAGATCTTTGCCGGATTACTGGGCGTCATCGCGGCTCACGTGATGTTTGATCAGCCGGTCATACAACTTTCGAATACGCTTCGCACCGGGCCAGGGCAATGGGTAGCCGAAGCCATTGCGACCTTCGGTCTGATCATGACCATTCTCGGCTGCATCAGATTCAGGGCCGAGGCCGTACCCTATGCGGTAGGTCTCTACATCACGGCCGGCTACTGGTTTACCGCCTCAACGTCGTTTGCCAACCCGGCCGTGACCATTGCGCGCGCCTTCAGCGATACTTTCAGCGGGATTTATCTCCCCCACGTTCCTGCCTTTGTGGCAGCCCAGATCACCGGTGCGCTTCTCGCCACGATGATCATGGGCTACCTGACAAACGATCAGGAGGAAGACTGATGCAGGTGCACATCCGTCTGCGGATAGGGAATAGAGATACCATTGGCATCGAACGCTTCTTTACCGTTTTCAACCAGGTCAAAGTATACGCCCCAGTAATCACCACTGTTGACCCAGGAGCGTGTCGTTATATCGACCGCGGAGTCACCCAGGTTTGAAACCACGATGACGGGCGCAGGATCCTTCAAAATGCGCTCATCCGCCTCGATCAAACCCTGCAGAATACTCTTCGCTTTTTTCATGTCATCGTCGTAGCCAATACCAAACACAAGATCAACCCGACGCGTGGATTCCGTGGAAAAGTTTGTAATAGACCCACTCGAGACCGCTCCATTGGGGATGATGATCGTCTTGTTGTCGGCCGTTTTCAGCACGGTGTTGAATATCTCAATACTGGAAACTGTGCCAGCATGACCACCAGCATCAACAAAATCACCAACCTTGTAGGGTCTGAAGATCAGCAGGAGCACTCCGCCGGCAAAATTTGCCAGCGAACCCTGCAGCGCCAGACCAACAGCCAGTCCGGCAGCACCCAGCACAGCAATGAAAGATGTCGTTTCGATACCCACCATTGAGGCAACAGATATCAACAGCAGCGCCTTCAGACCGACGCCTATCAGAGAGTTCAGGAACCGTCTCAGCGTTGGCTCCATGCTGCTCTTTTCGAACCCTTTATCGACGCCTCGACAGAACGCGTTAATAATCCAGAGGCCAACGATTAATGTCAGGATCGCCAGAATGAGCTTCGGGCCGTAACTCATCGCCAATCCGACAGCCATGTCAACGTACTTATCTATGTCTTCAACTTCCTGCATAACGCCTTCAACTTCGTTCATCTCATCTCCTTTTCATTTTGCGAGTGGCCATATTCGCATTATGCCACTGCCTCTTTGGAAACATCGAATTTTATTAATGACTGATGACGACAAACTGCCTGTATTACGCGGCGAATCACAGCCAGACACTTTCAAGCATCAAGTCTTTGTGGCACCATCGCGCCTTTGTTTGTCCAGTTCTGCCCGTTATCGGGGCATGAGCTCAGCATTTTGTCGTCTGGCCCACCCGGCCTAGCGGCAACAAGAGAAGCCAAAAGCTTCCGGAACCATCAATGCGCGACTACTTCATTCGGCGTCTTTTGCTGATTCCCCCAACCTTATTGGGCGTCACCATCATCGTCTTTGCCATCACCCGGCTTGTGCCCGGTGGCCCGCTCGAGCGCGCCATCATGGAGACCCAGCAGATGAATGCCGCCTCAGGCGTCAGCACCCAGGTTGCCGGTGCCGACATGGCACTTTCGGAAGCCCAGTTGGAGAAACTTAAGGAATACTACGGGTTCGATAAACCGATACTGCAAAGTTACGCCGAGTGGCTGTGGAAGGTGATGCAGGGTGATCTCGGCTCCTCTTATCGCTACAACGAACCCGTCTGGGATGTGATCAGTGACCGCTTCCCCGTTTCCCTGTATTACGGCCTGGTGACCCTGGTAATTACGTATATCGTCTGTATCCCGCTTGGCGTCCTGAAGGCGATTAAACATCGTACCGTCGTCGACAATGTCACCTCGATTCTTATCTTCATTGGCTATGCCATACCTGGCTACGCGCTGGGCTCTCTCTTACTGCTCTATTTCTCAGTCAGGCTGGATTGGTTCCCCATGGGCGGTTTTGTCAGCCTGCAGTACTATGAACTGACAACCTGGGGCAAATTTGTTGACCTGGTGTCTCACTCGGTGCTGCCGTTGATCTGCTACCTGATTGGCAGTTTCGCCATCGTGACCTTATTGCTGAAGAATCACCTGATGGACAATCTGGCGTCTGATTACATACGCACCGCCATTGCCAAGGGAGTTTCGTTCAGAAAGGCCGTCACTCGCCATGCCATGCGCAACTCGCTGATCCCCATCGCGACAACCTTTGGCCAGAACATCGTGCTGCTGGTCTCAGGTTCCTTTCTCATCGAGTCCATCTTTGACATCGACGGCTTCGGCCTGCTGGGTCTGACAGCGATTCTCGATCGCGATTATCCGGTCGTAATGGGTATCGTGTTGCTGGCCAGCCTGCTGCTTTTAATCGGCAATATCATCTCTGACATCCTGGTCGCTCTCGTCGACCCGCGCATCAGATTCAACTAGAGTACATCGCCGATCATGTTCCAATTAAATCCGCAGACCCTGAAAAAGCTCCGGCGTTTCCGCGAGATCAAGCGCGGTTACTACAGCTTTATCGGGCTGTGCGCGCTGCTGGTGATCCTTGCCCTGGGTGAGCTCCTGGTCAACAGCAGGGCCCTGGTCGTGAGCTACGAGGGCAACCTGTACTTCCCAACCTATGCTGCCTTCCATCCCGGCACAGACTTCGGTCTCGATTACGACTATGAAGTTGACTACCGTGACCTGCAGGAAAAATTTGAAAAAAACGGCAGTAACAACTGGGTCCTGATGCCGCTCGTGCCCTACAACGCCTATGAAAATCACGTCGCTGACGGCGGTGTCTACCGGCCGACACCACCGTCCCTGGAACACCGGCATTTCCTGGGCACAGACTCCACCAGCCGGGATATATTTGCCCGTCTCTTCTACGGTACCCGCATCGCACTCTGGTTCTCTATCGCCTTCATGCTGGCCGTTTACAGCATCGGCATCACCGTTGGCTGCGCCATGGGCTATTTCGGCGGCATGTTTGATCTCATGTTCCAGCGATTTATCGAAATCTGGTCCAATATCCCGTTCCTCTACATGGTCATCATCGTCTTCAGTGTCATCCCGGCGACGTTTTCAATACCGGCGAGAATCGGACTCCTTTTAGTCGTACTGGTGCTGTTCAGCTGGACCACAATGACCTACTACATGCGGACAGAGACTTACAAAGAAAAAGCGCGAGACTATGTCGCGGCTGCCAGGGTTCTGGGTGCTTCCAATACTCGCATCATTTTCCGGCATATCCTGCCCAATGTGTTATCCACGCTGGTTACCTTTATGCCTTTCATCGTTATCTCCGCGATAACATCCATTACCGCACTGGACTTCCTCGGCTTTGGTCTGCCACCACCCACCCCAAGCCTGGGTGAGTTGCTGAAGCAGGGCACAGCGACGCTACGAACAGCACCCTGGATCGTGACAAGCGCCTTTGGCACGCTGGTCATACTCCTCACTGTCGTCACCTTCATTGGGGAGGCGGTGCGGGAATCCTTCGACCCAAAGAAGTTCACCATTTATCGCTAACCGGAACACTCAAGGAAAGCAACTATGAAAACCTCGCACATGAACGGTCTGCTGACACTCGTCACGTTGATTCTGCTCAGCGCCTGTGGCGGCTCGTCCGAAGAGGAGACAGATTTTGAGGCAATCGACAATACCGCTGAAGTTGAAGCCTACTACGCCGGGAAACCCGATTTTTTCCGCTTCAAAACACTCGCTGACCTGCCGACTGACCTGGAATGGCAGGATGGCGGTCACCTCTCCGAAATTGGCTCGCCTGAATCGAAGAAGGGTGGAACGCAATACGGCAGGATGCAGGACTTCCCTCGTACGCTGAGAACCGTCGGACCGGACTCGAATGGTTCTTTCAGGATCTGGCTGCTGGACGACGTAACCATGGGGCTGGGTCATCGACATCCTGAACACTTTGAGTTTTACCCTGGCCTCGCTGAGGCCTGGGCGATAGACCGGGAAAACAAGACGGTTTACGCAAAAATTGATCCCAACGCCAGGTGGTCAGACGGCGAGCCTGTCACAGTTGACGACTACTTTTTCATGTTTTTCTTCTACCAGTCTCCTTACATCGTGGCGCCCTGGTACAACAACTGGTACGGCTCCCAGTATACCAACATTACGAAATATGATGACTACACGCTTTCGATGACGATACCCGAAGCCAAACCTGACATGGCGGCCAGGGTCCTGTCCTTGCGACCCATGCCACAGCATTTCTACAAGGAACTCGGAGACGACTTTGTTGAACGCTACCAGTGGCGCTTTGCACCAACAACTGCTGCCTACGTCATCAAAGACGAAGACATTCGCAAAGGCCGCTCGATCAAGCTGACCCGCAATAAAGACTGGTGGGCAAACGACAAGAAGAGCTGGCGCTATCGTTACAACCCGGACAACATTCATCTATCAGTCATTCGCGACACACCCAAGGTTTTCGAGGCTTTTAAACGCGGTGACATCGATCAGTTCGGCCTGAATCTTGCTGAGTACTGGTACGAGAAACTGCCCGACTCTGATCCAGATGTGCAGTCCGGATACATTCACAAGTCTGTGTTCTACAACCAGCGCCCAAGACCGACTTATGGCCTATGGATCAACACATCGAAACCACTGCTGGATAACCGTGACATCCGCGTTGGCATCAACCACGCGTCGAATTGGGAATTGGTCATCGAGAAATTCTTCCGTGGCGACTACAGCCGCATGCAGACCTCGTCCGACGGCTACGGCGAGTTCTCTCACCCCACCCTGAAAGCACGAGTGTTTGATATCGACAAGGCCCAGGAGGCCTTTGCGAAGGCGGGCTTCAGTGAGCGCGGTCCGGACGGCATCCTCGTCAATGAGGCCGGCGAGCGATTGTCATTTACACTGTCTTCGGGCTATGAAAGTCTCAAGGACGTCATGACCATTCTGAAGGAGGAAGCCGCCAAGGCGGGGCTTGAATATCGCATCGAAGTGCTCGACGGCACCGCAGGCTGGAAGAAGGTCCAGGAGAAAAAACACGACCTGCACTTCAGCGCTTTCTCTGTTTCGCTGGAGATGTATCCACGCTTCTGGGAGAGCTATCACTCCGACAATGCTTACGATGTCCCTTTCCTTGAGGATGGCTCCATTAACCCTGACCGGAAAGTGAAGACCCAGACCAACAACCTGGAAGTGCTTTCGATTCCTGAAATGGATGACATGATTAACAGGTACCGTGCATCCAGCGACAAGCAGGAAATGATTGAGCTGGCCCATGCCATGACAGAGATGCACCATGAGCACGCCTCCTTTGTCCCTGGTTTTATCCAGCCAGCGTATCGAGTCGGGCACTGGCGCTGGGTGAAATACCCGGAGGGTTTTCACTACAAGCATTCCCGTGATTCGACAGAACACTCCGTCCATTGGATTGATACAGAGCTGAAAGAGGCAACGCTTGAGGCTCGCAAGAATGGCGTCACTTTTGCGCCTGAAATCAACATCTACGACCAACACGCCAACCCCTGATGGCACTGCTCGAAGTTAACAACCTCGTCACCGAGTTCGATACTGACGAGGGCCGGGTCCGCGCCGTCGATGACGTCAGCTTCAAAGCCGAGAAAGGCAAGATGCTGGGCATCGTCGGAGAATCCGGTTGCGGCAAAAGCGTGACCGCCCTGTCGATCATGCGTCTGCTGCCGCAACCCATGGGACAAATCGTTGCCGGCAATGTCAACTTCGATGGTCAGGACCTTGCCCACCTTGACATCACTGAGATGGAAAAAATCCGCGGCGACCGCATCGGCATGGTATTCCAGGAGCCCATGACCGCGCTCAACCCCGTGCACACCATTGGCCGCCAGTTAACCGAGGTGCTGCTACTGCACAAGAACATCACGCCGCAGCAGGCGACCGCGGAAGGTGTCGAAATTCTCGACAAGGTCGGCATTCCTTCACCGGACGTGCGCATGGGCGAATACCCGCACCAGTTGTCTGGAGGCATGCGGCAGCGCGTTGTCATCGCCATAGCACTGGCATGTCAGCCGGATCTCTTGATTGCGGATGAGCCAACGACCGCGCTCGACGTTACGATCCAGGCGCAGATCCTGGAGCTGATCAAACAACTCCAGTCAGATATGGGCATGTCGGTCATCATGATCACTCATGATCTCGGTGTGATCGCTGAGACCTGTGATGATGTCGTCGTCATGTACGCCGGCAAAGTCGCTGAGAAAGGCTCGGTCTTTGATATTTTCGATCGCCCGTCTCACCCCTACACCCAGGGTCTGCTGGCATCAATACCGACGCTCGAAACGGTGCCAAAGTCACGGCTTTCCATTATCGAAGGGATGGTGCCGGGACTCATGGACCTGCCTGCAGGGTGCCGGTTTGAGAATCGTTGCCCACACCGGGACGATCAGTGCACGACTGATCTGCCCCAGCTCGAAACGGTCAACGATCAGCACCATGTCGCCTGCCTTAAGTGGCGCGAGCTTGGGGGTCATACCACATGAGCGACCCGATCCTGAGAGTCACCGACCTGAAAATGCACTTCCCCGTGAAGGAAGGCATCCTGCTGCGTGCGGCCAGGTTCAATCGCGCCGTGGACGGCGTCTCGTTTGACATCAAGCC
>Ga0255759_10000863_pt1 | contig 27381 bp, 36 predicted proteins | sample 101ome_20_FD_179959 | JGI IMG/M metagenome (GOLD analysis project Ga0255759, IMG submission 179959) | Coastal salt marsh microbial communities from the Groves Creek Marsh, Skidaway Island, Georgia - 101404AT metaG (version 2) | ecosystem: Environmental > Aquatic > Marine > Intertidal zone >...
CCTGGACGAGCATCGGTAGACTCGTCGGGAGACATGCACTAGCGTCGGGAGACGCGCACTAAGCGTCGAGAGACTCGGGCGACTTCCAGTAAATGCGGGGGAGACGGCGGGTGAAGGTGAACATTTATGGATATCTCACTTTGATACTTCGAACAGCGGTGGCTACATTAGATCCCCCGTCGGTAGCTATATAGGTTTGTGTATAATCACCTATGGTTGTGTTATCTAATGTGGATATAACATTTGATGTATCCACTGTGTATTTAAGTCCAGTTAAGTAACCCGCATCTGTATAAGGTTGATAAATATTTAGATTAACAGTTGCATTACCATATAAATGTATTGGTGTCGAATTTGAATATTCAAATGTGTAAATACCACCAGCCACATAATCAACATAATCATAACTAATGCCAGTGTAGCTAGTCACGATTTTAGTTAAATCACCCGTAGCCGATGCATTAAGTCCAAGGCGGTTATTAGTACCAAAACCAGTTGCACCATTTCCAAGTTTAACCCAATCATTTCCATTGTATGTATATAATTCAAGCAAACCATTAGTACCAAAACCATTATTATCATTAAGAGGAGTAAATATACATACAGAATTCTTATCATCACTCAATATAATTTGTGCACCAAAAAGATCATCATTATCATTTGATGAACTATAAATAGTATTACCCCTCTTTATATAAGACCCACTAGAAGAATCCCAATCATAAACATTTACATAAGGTTTACTAGTATCATCATACACACTCCAAGTTCCATAGGTAATACCAGTAGTACCTCTAGTTGAAGATATAGCAACACAATTTCCATCACCAGACATTTCTATCTTAGATCCAAAAAATTCATATGGACTACCACCACTTAACTGTGTTAATGGTAACCAGTCATACGCATTAATAGAAGAATCGTAATCCCACCTATAAAATAAAACTTTACCTCTACCATTATTAGTTTGATAAGGTGAATTATTATAATGCCACTCTTCTACATTAAAAGCAAGTAGATTTCCATCAAAAGACAAAGCTATACTACTGTTACCTATACGATCATAATCTGTTGAACCAGCTATTGGTATGTACGCAAATTTATTATTTCTAGTCTGCCAATAATCAGTGGTATTAAATGTAAGTAAATAACCAACTTGTTGTCCGGTGGCATAACTCGATGTACTCAAAGCAAGTGCATATGTATTACCATCTCCACTCAAAGCTATTGCACCCCCATGACCCGTACCATAACTGGATACACTGTAAAGATTAGTAGAAGTGTCTAGTGTAAGAACATCAGCAACGCCCGAACTACTACATAAAATAACCATTTTATCATCTGAAATTTCCATCCTATTACCCATATTAGTATGTGAAAGATTACCTAGTATTGTCTGCCTTATGTCCCAATAGCCGGTAGTCGTATTTTGATCTACGAGATTACTAACCCAATTATCATGTTGATTACCGGGTGTAGATCCGGGCGATGAAACCCAATCAAGTATTACAAATATACTATAATATTGTGTAGTACTAGTAGTGTCCCTCACCACAGAAACAGACGCAACCGCCATTGTACCATCCTTGGACATTACACAATTTTGAAATCCTACTTGAACATTAATATTTGTATTTGGATAAAATGGATATCTACGATATTGAAGAATAACACTCGCGTTACTATACACATCCAAATCTTGTACATACACATCCCTAGTATATGTATTGCTATTTGTACCATCATTTGCGGTATACGTAACACTGTAAGTACCAGATGCCGTATTATTTATATTATTAGATATAGAAACTAGATTTGAACCAACATCTAAAATCACGTTTGATTCTGTGTATACATCATAAGGTTCTATGTATAACGGGTTAACACCCAATAAAGTCATAGTAGGCAATGTGCTATCCACAACGTTCACGGTTCTCACGGCTGATGCAACATTTGATCCACCATCGAATGCATTATAAGTAATAGTGTAAGAACCTGGTGTGGTATTGTCTATGGTAGATACATTAGATGTTATGATAGAACCTGGATCAAGTACAACACCTGGATCCACAAAAGTATCATAACGTTCGAGTGTGTATGGATTATCACCACTTATCACTATGTATGGCGGATTCACAACCTCAACTCTTCTTACAGCTAAAGCATTTGAAACACCATCAGTCGCGTAATAACTAACTGTGTATGTACCCAATTTCAAATTATCAACATTTGATGTAGTCGATGTGAGTGTATACGATGAATTTACAGTAACACCTAAATCATCGTATGGATCACTTAATGTAGTTACAGTTATTGGTGTGCCATTAATTGTTAAAGGTCTATCAACTGAAGACTGTACTATGACTGTTCTATCGTATTGGTTAGAATTTACACCATCCGTGGCAGTATAAGTAACCGTGTATGTACCAGGTATTGTGTTATTCACTTGGGTTGCATCTATGCTCACCAGATTCGAACCGACATCAAAGAATACATTTGACTCCACGTAAACATCGTTTACATTCATGTAAAGCGGTTCATACCCATACACATTAATTAATGGATCAACTGTATCCTCAACATTTACGACTCTCACAGCGATCGAAGTTCCATTATTATCAGTGGCACTGTACACTATGTTATATGAACCAACTGATAAATTATTCACGTTACTCGTATCAACTGCATTTAGGGTAGAACCTATATCAGCCACCGCACCCGGGTCATTATACACATCAAATCTTTCGAGTGTATAGGGGTTATCACCATTTATTGTTATGACTGGTAAAGTTGTATCTTCTACGAAAATAGTTCTATCAATTGTTGTTTCATTTGTACCATCTCTCACAACATATCGAGCGATTGTATAACCCGTTTGTGTTGTATCAACATCTATGTGATCTAAATAAGATCCCGCATCCATTATAATACCTGGATCATAGTCTGCCCAATTTGCATTTCTTTCTACAGTGACCAAAAAAGCTGGATTTACCAATGATACTACGGGTGCAACTGTATCTTGCACTAATACATGCCTCGAGATAACATTCGTGTTTTCGTTATCATCTACAACATAGTATGTAACTGTGTTGTTACCTTGTACAGTATTATCCAAATTAGTTAAATCTATATTAGACAACACACCCGGATATTCAATGGTAACACCCGGATCAATATCAGCAAACACACCGAAACGTTCGAGTATTACTGTACTAGCGCCATTAAGAGTTACAATAGGAGCTTCTGTGTCAACAACTTCTACAACTCTTACAGCGGTCGTAGGGGAGTTGACATTATCGGTTGCAGTGTATGTAACTGTATAGCTACCTGGTATAGTATTGTCTACGTTAGATACCGTAGTTGTTAAGGTAGAACCAATATCTACATTAGCACCCGGGTCAATATACAAATCATACCTTTCGAGTATGTATGGGTTATCACCAAGTATAGTAATCACCGGTGGAATATCATCGTTAATGACAACAATTCTTCTCAGTGTAACATCTGTATTTACGCCATCACTCGCAGTATAATCAACTTGATAAACACCAACTTGTGTGTTATTTATATTACTTACTTTACTCACTAGAGTCGTACCTTCATCAATTATATAACCGGGATCCAAATCTGGGAAATAACCAAATATATCCATCACAAAAGGGTTATCACCAAGCAATTGCAAAGATGGAGGTGTTGTATCTGCGATAGTCACAGTTCGTATTAACGTAACATCATGTGCTGTATTACCATCACTCGCGGTATACACGACATCGAATGATGATCCATGTTGGAGTACGTTAGACACATTACTCAAATCAGTAGTGAGAGTTGTACCCTCATCAACCGTAGCACCCGGATCATTATAAACTGCGAACCTTTCAAGTGTCAGTGTGTTACCCCCTATCAAATTGAGAACGGGTGGTGCTGTATCCACTACGTTAACAGTTCTTGTAGCGGTGACAGTTGTATTACCGTCATACGCAGTGTAAACAATATCGAAGGTTCCAATATTTGTATTTTGAACATTTGACAAATCTGTATTCGTGAGTTCCGATCCCAAATCAACTGTTGCACCCTGATCATTGTACACGTCAAATCTTTCGAGTGTATATGGGTTATCACCCACTATAGTAATAACTGGGGGCACAGTATCTTCAACTATCACCCGTCTAGAAAAAACTTCTGTGAATGCTGGATTAGAAACTACATAGTTCACAGTATATATACCAGCCTGTGTATTATCTACCGTACTAGTTGTTGACGTCAGCGCAGAATTCGAATCATTTACAGTTATACCATCGTCGTTATAAATATCGAATCTTTCCAATTTATATGGATTGTCCCCATTTATGGTAGCATCTGGCGGTAAACCCACTTTAACTGTACGAGTAACAACTGTATCTGGGTTAATACCATCACTCGCAGTATAAGTCACATTGAAAACACCGAATACGTTGGTATTTACAGTGGAAACCGTAGATGTCAATTCCGAACCATAATCTTCTAATACCACACCCTTATCCTCATACGGTGTATCTACGGCGTGAGACGTGGGGTTATCACCCAATATACGTATAATAGGCGAATAGAAATCCAATTGTGTTAACTGTGTTATAGTTGCATTATATTCTTCTTGAACTTGCGGATAAATAGAATAATGAAGTCTGTTATTAGGCTTTTTATCCGGATCGGTTAAGGATTTTAATGTATCCAAATTTTTATCCAATTTTTCGTAACGGTTAGTGGCAGTACCCACGAGAGTGCCCAAAACGCTACTCTGTGAATAATCCTTTCTACCCATTATCGTTTAATAATAAAAAAGAAATTAGTCTACGTATAAAACACGTCCCATACCATCTTTTATTTTTAAAATGTTATAATTAACTGCATATATAGACCTATTTATCTTTTCAGTACAGTGTATGGTACAACTGTCTATTCTACTGAAATTAAGCGTTCCTGTGGGCTGGTACCTAGACGTCACGAGACAAAATGGATATACAAACATACCTTCTGCATTTGAAGTTGAATATTCTGTGTTGTAATAACATGGGACAGATGTGTAATAAGGTACACTCACCTTATAGTCATCTACATCGGAACCATTTATTTGAATTTTAATCTTATTTGAACGAGAGACAAGATTGTTATCCGAACTCACGTTACTACTCGCCAAAAATTTTACTGGGTGATTAAACGTGAGTTGTTGCACAGTCTCATTCATTGGTTTATTTTTCTGAACTTGATAAATGAGCATGTTGTGTTCAGAAAGAGCAACTTTATTGCGTTCGTGTTCGTCCAAACATGCGTAACGCGCATTAAGGTGACACGAATAACTTTCATTGAATGTACTCGCCCACTTAATTTTCAATTCAACGTCGTGATATTGCAAAGCTACGATAGGAATAGAAGATTGCCAAGATTCACAGAAAAAGAATCTTAATGGGTAAAAAAATGAACTGGAACCTATACCCCCGTGAAGACTCGCAGAATAGCTCTTTGAAAACGTAGAAGCTAATAAATCAATCGCAATGTCTTCAGAAAATTCGGAGTCTTGACAATCGACCAATTGACCCCCTATGTATAGTTCAACACACTCGATCAACTCAGTCCAATTTTCTACCAATTGTGCCTCACCACCCAATTTCACATCGATGTATACATGCCCCAATAAATCACCGGAACGCTTAAAGACGACACGGGATGTACCACCAGCTTTAGGTATACCCTCTATAGTTTGCTCCTGAGTGAAAGTGGAAAAATTACTGTGCCTTTTAAAAGTCGAATTGAAAAATGTTATCTGGGGGTTACCAGTAATGTGTTCATCTTGTTTGCCCCGAGAGATCAGTTGAGCAACTGCACCGTTAGACATATCTAATAATAGTCATTATTTTATTGCTAACGATAATTCCACGAGTTCTTTTAGAGAATTCACGAGTTTTTCGTGACACGAACTCAACATGTGTTCGGGGTTCTTCGTGAGTTCCATGATTCTGGTGTTATCATCGGGCTGAGAAGGTTCTTCGAACTTACGTATGTAATCGGCGACCGTGTACACGATGGCGTCTAGGTACTCCTCTATCGCCATCTCGATCCACGAATTTTTGGGGGTTCCCCACGTCGTGGTATCCATGTGTGTGCGAACACCGTGACCATATTTCTCTTTACCGAGATTAAGCCTTTCTGAAACCAACTCAATCATCTTATGGTAAATATTAGATTCTAGTTTTTAAATCCTTTCGAAAAAAAAATAATTTTTTCTAATTCTTTTTTCGAAAGAAAGTTTCTAAAAAAATATTTTTTTTATTTTTACTTTCCAAATTTTATGATTCTCAAAACACTGTCTACCAAACACAAACCATTACCAAAAATAGCGGTGTTTCGGATGAAGTCTTCGAGAGACACCATACAGTCTACTTAGATTTTTTAGACTTTTTCTTGGGTGGTAGATTACGCTTCGATTGGGGTGATCTGGGACGAACAATTGATGAAATCGTCGTACTAATTCTAGACGTGTTGTTGATTCTCAATGGAGATGGGCGGGTCATAGTACTATTACCTGTTACAGTCGTATTAGCGGGTACAATCGGTCGAATCATTCCCCGCGGGGGGTTAGCTCGGGGTACGGGTGCTCCTGGTGTATTAGGTAACCCCATTTTAGAAAACATAGCCATAACATCGGTAGTACTACGACCCGATATTCTCTTATAAGGTCTGGGTGATACGTCCATGAACACAGATGCAATCGCGAGTTCATCCTGAAGCTTCTCAGCTGTATTTTTAGATGCACTATTCATATACGCCTTAGCTGCTTTACGCAAAGACGGTGTTATCGTAATTCTTTTTGATGCATTAAGTGGGTTCTGTGTAGAATTTCGAATTAAATTACGACTATCATTAAAATTGGCTGATTTTATACCGACCGATATTATGTGCGCTTTGTTACTATTTATGGTACCTTGAGTCATTATGCTATTCACATATTTACATATGTCACACTGAGAGATCGGTTTACCGTGTATGCAGTTAGGTGCCATTCTTACTTTTTGTTTTTATTTTTTTTATTCTCCATCTTTTTTCTTTCATTCTGAGCGAGTTGAAAAGGTGTTCTGACTTGAGTCTTCAAACCTTTCATACCTTTGGCGAGAATAGCACTTCTCGCCATTTTATTAAGATTTTCGGCGAGAGAACGCTTCACGCTTTTTACGTGTTTTCTCGCTGTATCCGGAGACATTCTCATTTTAGAAAGTCCCGATATTATAGATTTAGTTTTTGGTGTATTTAATTTGGGTGTTTTTCTGGGTGTATTGGGTGACGCAGGTGCCTTTCTTTTTGGGGTGGACGGTGGGGTAGCCATTTATTATATGTAAATGTATTTATTGTGGAGGTGAATCACAATAAGTACATTTTTTAGTTAGACGAGAGCATATCATGGAATCGCTCACAGAAGTTTTTAAGTTTTGGTAAAATCACGTCATTCCAACGTTCCTTTTCGCGTGGGATGTAGTGTGACATTCGCTTGGAATCACACTGTTCGATGAGGGTACACGCATGTAAATCGAGCATTTCCATATACGTTTGACACTGTATTTCCTCGTATTCACGAACCGACCTGAAAAGACCCCTCGCGCGGTTCTTGATTTCCACGATGGATCGAGACCCGTCATCGTTTTCGCGAATCCTGTCGATCCGTCCCACTATTTGGTATGTCGTACCGGCGAGTGTACACACGTCATACTTATAGAACGTTCGATCCTCAACGAGATTATCGTAGTGTTCTGCAGTCGCATCTTCGTGCCTCGTCCCGTGATTGGTATACAGAGTCTTACGTATGTGATCCTTTGCCGCATCGAGTTCTTCTTTCTTGAGTCCCGAGTTCTTTTCTAGTTGGTTAGAAACAGCCCTAAATTTTTGTTCAACGCTCGTACTGTTTGTAGACTTGAACTGTTCGGCATTCTTCAAAAGATCTTTAGCGACTTGTGAAGTTTCAATGGCTTGCATGGCCACCTGCTCCTTCGTGCGTCCTTCAAATGTTTCGGGCATGTATTTACTCCACAGTTCATCTGCGATCTGGAGAGGTGTTTTGTATTGGTTCTTTCCAATCATACCTGCGACCTCCGAAGCTTTGAGAATGATCTTGGGTATACCAAGTGGTTTGATATTAGGCTTTTTATCCCTTAAATAAGGGTACACTCTACCACACCCCCTAGAATCATTAAGTGCATCATGTGCACCTTCGAGTTCTTGACCAAAAAGCTTTTGGTAGAGAACACCCAGTTTCATGTTACGCAAGAACACATCTCGTGTCATATCCAAAGTACACACAAATTGCATACGTTTAAATGGTTCAACACTCAAACCATGTCTGTAACACTCAGAGAATAACACGTCTTCATCAAAACGTGAGTTGTGTGCAACAAGAATATCAACGCCACGTATTGTTTCAAGGAACGTGTTGTAAATTTCCTTGAACGGTTTTCCCACAGATTTTGCGTGCTCGGGTGTGATTCCATGTATTTCAGTTGCCTTAACTTCAAAGTCTGATGGATACACGACGCCGTGATACGAAGATACCTCCCTACCACTCGACGTGTATTTCACGAGTGCCAACGACAACATACGACAGTGTTTAAAATTATCTATGTTATCCGGGGTTGCCCGAGTTCGGGCCATGGGGAGACCTGTAGTCTCCGTATCCCATGCTATATAGCTCATTACTTATGAAATGATGTGTATTCTTTATCTCTTTTTTTTCTTGTTGAAAAAATCAACCTGTTTCTTTATTATAGATCTCACTTCCTCCTTTGATTTACCACCAAACATCCCTTTTATATATTTTTCACTTAGGGCTTCGTAGAAGTCTATAATCTTCTTTTCTGTGTCTCTCGAAACTTTCATTTTTTTAATAACCCGGTCGATGAGTTCAATCACATGCTTCTTACGCTGACCACTTGTAGGCATTCTCGTAACAGGTAAGACGGGGGTTTTTGGAGCTTTTACCTTAGTTACAATTTCCTTCCTGAACTTTTTAGATGCAGACTTTGCTATATCTCTGACAACGGATTCGGGTTTTCTCGAAAAGAGTGGCTTCCCATCTTTCTTATTTTTTGGGTAGAAAGATCCAAACAAAGAATATTTAGGACCATCCCTTTTCTTATTTATGAGTGGCTTTAGTAATTCAGTTATGTTTGATTTAGTGAGTTGTTGTGCAGCGGGTGTTCTGGGTTTATCAAGTTTTTCAACGAGTTTATTAAAATCAGCCTTTGTGATGTAGTTCTTGAGTTCGAGTTGTCTTTCAAGTTTCACCCGTTTTTCATTTTTTTTATTATTTGGAAACAATTCTCGTTTTGCTCGTGGGGGGGCATTTTCAATCTTTTTTATTTTAGAAGTTACATTTCTATACATTCTTACTCCTGCTTCGCGTTGTTTTTTCACATTTTCACTCAATTGTTCGACTGTAGGTCTTGGTATCCCCTGACGTCGTGGTGTTTGGAGGATAGTACCACTCGTATTTATTTGTTCCGAAGCTTCTCGCGCAACTTGAGCCACGGTGAGCGTACTACCTTTACGTTTAGTCGTCCGTGGACTAGCACGTGATCTTATCGCAACTCTCCTTGTGATAGGCGTACCACCTTTACCCTTTTTCGTTGGTGAAGGACTAGTAAATAATCTTCTCGACACAACTCTCCCCTTGGTAGGCGTACTACCTTTAGGTTTAGTCTTGTATGCACTATCATCAAATTCTCCCTCCTTGGTAGGCGTACTACCCACACTTTCTGATCTACCAGTAGTATACGTAGTTGGCTGACTCATATCTACTATTAATCTACATTTTTTATCATATCATATACAACCTTCCCGTCTATGATTTCATCCCTAATAAGAATGTCCTTGAGTGCGATGAGTGTGTCCTTATGGGTAGACAATAGATTTATGACTTCCACGTAACATTCATCCGTGATTCTATGTACCTCGAGATCAACGAGATACGCCGTTTGCTGAGACAGTGAATTATCTTGAACATTGATTTTACCAATGGCTTCAGACATTCCATAATTCATAACCATTTCACGTGCGATGGCATACACCTGGGCAAAATCACTCGTTGCACCCGTCGTGACATTGTCCTTGCCGTACATGATTTCTTCTGCAGCATGGCCACCCAAGGCCACTTTTATCTGAGACATAAGATATTCCTTTGTATACATACCGAGTTCATCACTCGCGGGTTGAAAGAAAGTGATTCCACCTGCATCACCGCGTGGAATGATACTCACTTTACGAACCTCGTCATATTCTGGCATTAACACACCTATGATAGCATGCCCACCTTCGTGGTATGCTACGCGTTTCTTACGCTCATCGGACATAGGTCTACCTCCTTTTGCACCCACGACGACACGCTGATAGACATCCTCGATAATAGATGGTGTGATAACATTTGTACCTTCCCTGACTGAATATATGGCACACTCATTCATCAGGTTTTCAAGATCCGCACCAGAAAATCCAGTCGTTTGTCTCGCGACATCCATGAGACTCACTTCTGGGGAAAGGTTCTTGTTTTTCGAGTGGACCTGTAAAATCTTTTCACGACCATATACATTTGGTAGACTGACCTGTATCTTGCGATCGAATCGACCCGGACGAAGAAGTGCGTCATCAAGAATGTCCAAACGATTTGTGGCAGCGATGACGACGATTTGCGAATCGTTATCGAAACCATCCATTTCAGTTAAGAGTTGGTTGATAGTTTGTTCGCGTTCATCATTTGCGGCAAACCCATTCATGGAACGTTTCTTACCAATGGCATCGATCTCGTCTATGAACACGATGCATGGCTGATTCTTACGTGCCATCTCAAACACGTCGCGCACGCGCTTCGCGCCCACACCGACGAACATCTCGACAAACGAGGAACCGGAACATTGAATGAATGGAACAGAAGATTCACCTGCAATAGCGCGAGCCAAGAGTGTTTTACCTGTACCAGGCTTTCCTGTGAGTAAAGCACCTTTTGGGATCTTCGCGCCACTGACGATGTATTGTGTTGGGTCACGAAGGAAACCAACAATCTCTTGGAGTTCGTCCTTTGCATTATCGATGCCCTGAACATCATCGAATCTCGTGGTGATTTCATTTTCAACATCGAGTGGTTTTTCACCCATACTGAACGGATTCGCACCCCCGCCACCACCCATACCACCAATAAACATACGGAATAGGGCGATTGACAAAAGTATGGTAAATCCAATAGATGTGATGTCACCAAAAGACATGGACGACGATAAATCGGTTTGGATGTTTGCATCACTTTCCATGAGCATTTCCCAAAATGGGTTAGACGGGATATAATTGGCGAAAGATGTTTCGCCGTCGTCGCTCATGTAATACACGAGTCCATCATTTGGCTTGATCAAGACATCGTGTACTTCATTCTTTTTGACACCTTTTACGAAATCACTAAAAAGTTTGGGTTGGGGTTGGGGTTTTTCTTGTTTATTTACCTTTATAGATGGAGCACTGAAAAGTTTAGCCGTAGCTAACATATTACATTAAACACAGAAATCTTTATATCTAGCAAATTTCATTTTATCCATCATGTAATACATTTGATATGCATCAGTTATGGATGAAGAGTGATACTCTTTAGGCATACACTCGGGTATACCTTCTTTTGAGTAGTATGCAGTTTCGCTGACCCTCTTCTCAAATCGAGATGGATGATGATCATACAGCCAAAGTAAGTGCTTCGCGCATGTATGTATCTTTCTATATCGTTTTGTATATTCTAGTGTGAGAGCCATTCCTATTTTACACGCGAATAGGTAGTTTTCTAATGATGATCCTACCCACATGGTCATGGGGTGTTTCTTGTGTGCGGGGCGGTATCCTCGCCTAGTTCCATCTTTTGTATAAGGTGCACACTGTTTGATGTAGTCTTCTTGCCCCGAATAATGCCACGCCGTGTAAAGCATTTGAACTATTTCAAGTTGGATCTTAACGACGTGTTGATCACAATTCATGTGCGCGTTCTCAGATGGTTCCAAGGAAAGAAAGAATATGTTCATCTTTGTGATCCGAACTTCGTGTAATGTCTATCTCGTACACGCGAGATTCTACGTTTCCGTAAAACACAGAGTTATCTGCGAGTTTCCAAACTTTTTCACGCGATTTATTTAATGCGTATTCAGAGGCGTGCTTGATGTTATCAAACACAGCTCGTTCGAGTATATGTTCACCGACGACAATGTTGGTCACAAACATTTTTAATGTGATTACAAATACTAGCGTACATGACTTAGGTTTATTCTATATCTGAAAAATATTCTTCTTCGGCAACATTTTCATCGTCATCTTCATCGTCACCAGCAATGGCTTCTTCTTCGGGCGCAGCGTCATCATCTTCATTTTCTTCATCATCCGGCTCTTCTTCAGGTTCATCTTCTGCTTCTGGTTCGGGTTCAGGTTCTTTCTTTTTCTTCTTCGACGAAGAAGATGGTTTATTAAACACGAGTTCCAGCTTTTTGTACCTGGCATTCATGGCATTTTTATTGTTCTCTATCTTTGAAACTAAACCTGACACATATTCTTCATCGTACCCAACAGCTTTGAGTGCAGCTAAAAGAGTTTTGACCGGGGGTAGTTTGTTCTTTGAAAAGTACTTTTCGTGAAGTGTTGCCATTTGTGTAAGAAGCTTAACTCTGACTTTTCCGCATTTCAAAACGTTGAGCTTTACCACCACGTCTTCAATGAAATTAATGTGCACACCTTTCTTCTTACTGGGTGGTTCAGTTTTTGGTAACGGTAACACATTCTGCGGCATTTTGAACTCGACGCCGCTCTCCTCATATGACTTTCTCAGGTTGTCTATGTAGTTATCATAATTTTGCATGTACACGAGCTCCTTCTCGTAAGGTGGACACTTTTGGGGTCTAATGATCGAATATAAAAATGTACCCTCTTTCGGTCTATCCGAAATAGTGGTACAGGGCTCTCTAACTCGAATGCTAGGTCTCTTGAACATGATTATCTAACTTTCTTAATCTTTATTACAACTTAGGTTTAATTCACACTCTATCACGTGATGCGCCTGAAAATTCTGGAGAGATTCATAGGGTCCCCAGATTTCAATGACTTTGCGGTTCTTGTCGTACCAGAGATAGGACAAATCTAAAAATCTAGTGAGCCAGTAGAAACGTTTTCCCGACTTACCTACAAATTTGAAAATGTCATCTTGCTCGTACGACGAGACATCTAATTCGCTGTAATGCGTGTTAGGTGGTCTGTACGGCGCCATTTATAAAAAGACGCGTGTATCTTTTAAGTCTTATTTACCACAAGCGCAGTACTTTTCTTTCTTTGGCTTTGGTTCATACACGAAGGCATACAAACCAACCAAAGCAATTATAGACAATGGGAGAAGGTAGTTGGTGGTCTTTTTCATTTATGGTAAATAAATATTTTATTCTTCATCCTCCAGGCTGATATCAGATAGTGATTCCGATTCGGACTCACTCGAAACTTCGTAATCTTCATCAGAATCATATACGGGCTCGTATGTATTTTCAGACACCTTTCGGTATAATCCAGTGTCTTCTATGTCTGTGACATCATAATATCCACATATCGAGTCCCTGGACACTGTCTGTGGTCTACCACTAAACATACACGTACCATTTCGTTTGCATATGAATTCATCCACTAAATATTCATCACCCATGTCTTCGAGTAACTTACAAATGGATATGCTACCATCATCGAACGCGACGTCTACTATCATTTACTACACTTAATTTCTACTCTTAAAGTAACTTATGAATGTATTGAAAGGAAGGTACGTAAATTATAAAGATGCAGTCATGTTTGATTTAGATAATACTCTTATTTTTACAAACGGGAGACCTAATTATGCGATTATACAATTATTAAACGAATGTGTAAAATTAGGATACAGAATAGTCATAATTACTGCGAGACCAAACATACCTGGTATAGAGACACTAACCAAATTTCAATTGTATATGTATGGAATATATTACGACGAATTGTATATAACTCCCGCACACAACAAAGGTAACATAAAAAGGCAAACTGGGTACAACTATGTACTATCTGTAGGCGACAAAGATACGGATTTAACCCATTCGAAATACACAATCAAGATTTCCACCTAGAATCACAGTTGTGGCACGTGATAAACACAGTCATTGGTTCATCGGCGCTCCTTGTTTGCATTTCATAGTACGTAGTCTTGTAAGACTTGCAACGATTACACCTGAAAATACCCTTGTAATTGGGATCTTTCAGTACATTCGAGTTATATTCCTTCTTCATTTCTTTCGCGACACAGGCTTCTTTTGTTATAGCCCATGGTCCATTTGGCCACATTCCTTGCGGTGTCATATCCACGACATTTGACGCTTTCACAACACCGCTCACAATTCGATCTTTTAAACAGGGAGAATTTTTAAGATTATATTGAATCTGGAGAAACTTATGTTTATAACGGTTCATGTGATTTGGGTTATCCGCCGCGGCGACGTCGCCGAGCGAAGTGCTTCTTTTCACTGCCCAGTTATGTGTACTTTTCTCGAGATTCACGCACGTGACGCTATCACTTGGAAGTCCCAAGATTTCAGCGTATTTGTCCTTGACGTATTTTCGAATCATATCTTTTTACTTAATTATTACAAAATCAATATCGACTTAAGTAGCGAAATTCTGGTTTTTCGCATTCACCAAAAGATTCTGGGGAACATTTGTTAAATGGTCCACCCTTTCTTTCTGTGTCATTTATGGTTGGAACCCAGTCGCCATCTAAAATACGTGGCACATACAATTCAGTTTCCCTGAGAATAAGGTAAACCAACAACAAAGCCAAAACTGCCGTTAACATTTATGTAAGCTAAGTTTTTATTTTGGGATGTATGCCGAACCATCGAAAACGGCATCTGTGTACTTCATAGCCAACACAAAGTGAAGTTGGGCCCAATCTTGTGGCTTGATTTGTTCATCAGATATTGGGTTATTGTTTACATCCTTCATGAAATCATGCTTTTCGCGCATGGATTTCTTGAAGCTATCACCCGCTTGCTTCAACCATTCCGCGTGTTCCTTTTTCGAAGGATCAAATTTGAGAGCCAAAGACCCCATTGTGAATAATTAATATTATTCATTCTTTAAATTAGATTCAAGCCAATCTTTGTACATATTTTCATCTACATGACTATCTATCTCTTGTCCTCGTATTCTCAATAGAGTCATCTCTTCATCGTAATCGAACATGTGACAGTAGAAGTATGAGAGTCCACTCGACATGGATATACTATTTAATTCGTGTTGCTGCAATGTATTTATTTTTATAAACTTTCTTACATATTCTGGCGTTCTTTGTTTGAATTTATGTTCTGGTTCTATTTTGGAAATAGGTTCACTCAGATTGATGGTTGGCCACTTACCAAATTTGGATCTGTATATTGAAAGATAATCTATATATTTTGTCGCATTCACTTTATCTGCAAAACATATAGCTCTTGGTATATGTTTTGGGTCTGTAATCGTAGACAGATTACTTCGACCAACTGTTATGAAGTGAAAGTTCATCTTATAATGTAATAAAGAAAAAACCTTAAGTAATATTAGATGAATATCCCAAAAACACCAGGTCAAATTGAGTATGCGAAGATCCTACAGTCACAAAAGCCTATAATCATAGCTACCGGACCAGCTGGTTCTGGTAAAACTATGTTTGCGTGTCAATATGCAGCGGATCAACTCAAAAATAAACAATGCAAAAAGATCATCCTCACGCGCCCAATTGTCGCGGCTGATGAAGATATGGGATATCTCCCGGGTGAAATGGAACGTAAAATGGAACCCTGGATTAGACCAATGATGGATGTATTTGAAACGCAGTTAACACGTAACCAACTTGAATATGCAGTTCGAGTAGAACCCCTTGGATTTATGCGCGGTAGAACATTCAACGATGCATTCATCATAGGTGACGAGATGCAAAACTGTACACCCAACCAAATGAAAATGTTACTCACACGTCTGGGTGAAAACTCAAAGATGGTTGTCATGGGTGACTTGAAACAAAGTGACCTAGTGGGGAAGAAAAATGGACTAGCTGATCTCGTACACAAACTCAAAGGTAATGAATTTGAATACGTGGAACACGTGATCATGCACGACGAGGATATCCTGAGACATCCCGCGGTCGCTGAAATTCTCAAGATTTATTAAATGATGTGATGAGATCGTGACGAAGCGTTTTCACTCTATGCCTTAAAATTTCCATTTTTTCGGTCATCTCCACCTTTTGCTCGAAATACATGTTGAGCCAAGATACGAGATCCTTAAAAAGTGGTTTAGTGCGTATATACCACTCGCTCAGAGATAAACCTATGTTGTCACACTCTTCGTACCCTTTTAAAATTGTGTCATTTTCACACTTTTCTAAAAGTGGTTTTAGCTCGTAAAGATCGGATATCATTTCGTCTAACTCCGATCTTCTTTTACAAAGACTTTCTAGTTCTTCTTCGAGCATGTTATATAAATTGAAGAAATTAATCACAGAGTTAAAGGTTTGGAAATATAAGTTTATATTAACATGAATGAATTAAACATATATCCCCTATCTAAGTATTTTAAGTCGACTGGTGCAAGAGATCATCCATATTTCTGGATAGAAGGTGCGGGGAGTTTTATTCCTAACATGTTAGAGTGCATAGAACTCACGGACTATTCTCCAAATGTCAGAAAATATGATGATTTTGCAAATGACAAAGAAGAAGAACTAAAGAATTTGTTTATAAAGTATGGTTCAGATAAATTTATAAATCCATATTACAAATATTACAGTAATGTACTCTCTTCAAAGTCGGACATAAACATCTTGGAAATTGGAATGGGGACAAAGAATCCAAACATCGCATCTACCATGTTCTTTTACAAGGAAGAACAAGGATTTGACTCCACGCCCGGTGCATCTTTGAGGGCTTTTAGAGATTTCGTCAAGGGTTCCAAAGTATACGGTGCCGACATCGATGAAGAAATCCTGTTTGAAGAAGAAAACATCAAGACTGCTAAAGTTGACCAACTCGTTAAGAGCGAAATTGATGAACTGTTCAAAGACGTGTCTTTTGATTTTGCGGTAATTGACGGTCTTCACCACATCACAGCCGATGTAAACTCGATTATTTCACTTATCAGTAGAATGAACAAGGGTTCCAAACTAATCATAGAGGATATCACTATTTTCGACAACTGGAAGGTTGTAGATTTTATTTTATCTCGAATTGAAGGAGTAACGACTGAGTTTATAACCGATGAAGAATCAAAGGTTTACATCTACGTATTGACTAAGTAGACATCCCAATTTCTCCACATTTCCCCGTAATCGTTACCCCCTTTTATATCACGATTGTCCGCACCCTTTGCATTATTGTACTTAACTTTTGCAATGCGACCACATTCGTAATCTATAAATTGTTCACCGTTATCGATGACGTGTCTTCCTATCATACATTTTTGTGGAAACATACGCACGTGATCAATACACGCATTTATATACGCACCCGGTCCCGTGGGCGCCAAGCAATCCATACCGTAATGCATATTATCGACATTCCACAAAATTATGTCAATCATCTTTTTGGATATCGGGTGTTTTGGAATTGAACCTATGAATCCAGTGGTCATACACAATTGTTGTTGGGGTGTATCTATACACACATAAAAGTCTTTGTTGTATTTTTCGAGTGTTTCCAATGGTTTAAGACACACCATTCTCGCGTCGGTATACCAACCACCTTCGTTGTATAGAATGAGATGACGCATTAAATCACACTTGTATGAATACGGTTTCAATTTTTCGTACGCTTTAAGAATCTTATCATCAAAATGTTCTTTGATGTAATTCACACAATCATTTCCGGAAAATAATTTGACTTTGTAACCGGGGTTCATTCTATAAAATGTTTCGATAGCTTTCTTCATACCATCTGGAAGTTCAGGAAGTTTACCATCATCGACTATTATCACTTTATGAATGACCTTCGGTATCATGTTTAAGTTAAAGATAGTCTATTCTTTAATAGTAATGAAGTTGTCTTATGCAATCACGGTGTGCAACGAATCAAAGGATTTGTATTCACTCATTTCATTTTTAAAAAGAACGAAAGATGCCGAGGACGAGATCAATGTTCTGGTTGACACGAAGCACGTGACACCACAAGTCTTGCGGGTATTGGAACATTTTAAAAATGATATAGTGACATGTGAAAGAGAATTTGACGGAGATTTCAGTGCACACAGAAATTATCACACGACTAAATGTTCGGGTGACTACATATTTATAATAGACCCGGATGAAATGCCAAAAGAAAAACTCATAACAAATATAAAAAATATTATAGACGAAACAAATGCGGATCTAGTGAAGGTACCAAGAATAAATATATGCTTAGGCGCTACGGATCAGTGGTACAAAGATCACGGGTTCGTGGTAAACGAATGTGATTGGGTCAATTGGCCCGACTACATAGACCGAGTTTATAAAAATGACCCTTCAAAAATAAAATATGGAAACAGTCTACATGAATCTATAATGGGTTGTGAAAAGCAAGTTCCACTTTCACCTCATCCAAAATTAGCTATACTACACGTAAAAGCTGTAGAAAAAGACAACAATCGATGGACAGATGGTAAACTTAAACTCAGAGAAGATGAAAATCTGTATGACTCTTTAATGTAAATTGCAATTCTTCGTCCGTCATTTGGGGAAACAATGGTAAACTCACACATTTTTTACAAAATTCAATTGCATTTTTGCACAAAATGTGGTACTCACTGAAACACTCTAATTCTGGTAAAGGATGGGGATAATGTATACCAGTTTGAATCCCCAAATCATTCATGTGTTTTATATACTTTTCCCTATCTTGTTGTAACGTATAAAATACGTGATACACGTCTTTACCAACTTTGCTTCTCTTAGGAAATTCTGCGCCGTTTTGGTATCTCTCTGCGAGTGATATCCTTTGATTCGTCCATTCGTCCAAGTGTTTCATTTTTTCACATAAAAACAAACCTTGAATTCCATCCATGCGTGAATTTATACCATCCGTTTTGTGTTCATACCGATTGTGTTTCGGAGATCCGAGGCTTGCATACTGCTTCATCTTTATAGCTAAAGTTTCATCGTTTGTTATGCACGCACCTGCATCTCCAAGTGCCCCCATATTCTTACCTGGGTAAAACGAAAAGCACCCTATGACACCGAAATTACCCACATGTTTTCCGTCTATGAGAGCACCGTGCGCCTGTGCACAATCTTCTATGATTGGTACACCAAGATCCAATAACTTTTTCACATCCACACATTGTCCATACAAGTGAACAGGAATCACACAGTCAACATCCTTTACGGTATCCACTAACATGAGACCACTTTGTGGGTCCACATCTACGAAAACCGGTGTGTGACCGGCGTTTACGACTGCCATAGCGGTCGCGGCATAAGATATAGCTGGCACAGCTATACGAGATCCAGGTTTAAGTTCGAGTGATTTTATGGCTATGTAAATAGCGTCAGTTCCACTATTACATGTGACACAATGCTCAGACTTTGTATACTTTTTAAATTCCTCGGCAAACTTTGTGTCTCCCACAAAACCACACGTGTCTAGTACCTTATCGAGTGCATCATGAAACGATTGTTTCAATGGCTCGTGAATTCTAGACAAATCATTATATGGAATCTTCATTATTAAAGATTACGTGTTATTCTTTAATAATGAATTGTGTCATAATTGGTTTGGGTTATTTTGGTAACATACTGAAATCAAAACTCAAAAAATTGGAATATAACGTCATCACAGTAGATCCATACAACTCAACTGCAGATTTTAAAAGTCTAGAGAGTGTGGTATTTTTAGAGGAAGATAGATACTTTGTTACTACACCCGCGAGTACACATCACTCAATTTTACTCGATTTGTTTTCAAAAGGTGTAAAAAATATATGGGTAGAAAAGCCCATATGCCCCTCGCTAGAAGATACCCTCGATATATTTTCCAAAAAACCAGATGATACATTTTTATATTGTGATTTCACTTGGTTACAACATAATGCCATAAAACGCCTCGGTGAGTGTGAAGGTGTGAAACACATCGAAATGAAATGGTTAAATAACGGAACCATGATACCAAAAGATGTGAACATAGTAGAGGATCTCGCGATTCACCCGATATCTATACTCATGTTTCTGCTCATAAAATCTAAGAAAAGTATAAAAAATATAAATGTACCTTACGCGAGCGATAAATCGGTTTTAATAAACGGGGTATGTGATGACATCACGTTTAACATAGAAGTCAGTAACACTTCTATGAAAAAGAGCCGAAACATAAGTCTTTACTGTAAAGACAATGTATATAGATGGTCATCTGAAAATGAATTTTTTATAGAAAATGCAGAATACATACATAAAACGGATGCAATCGAAATGAATATAAAACATTTCATGTCGAGGAATTCAATTGGATACCCATTAGACATCGCTCGAACACTTGAAGTTGTCAACAAAGCTTTTAGAAACTTTGAGTAATTCGCGTTTTTCATCATTCGAAAGATTAGATCTCTCTATACCAATCTCATTTACCTTGATTGGTCTAGCGGGAACACCGCCCCATACGATTCCATCGGGAGATTCTCCTTTGAAGAAGCTACCTGCACCAATCACACAATATTTACCTATAGTTGATCTCTGGTGTACAGATGCATTCATTCCTATATGAGAATAGTCACCTATATTTACGTATCCGGCGATACTACACCCCGGATTCAATTGAACACCATCTCCGATGTGTGAATCATGACCCACGAAACACCTATTCATTATGTAACAATTGTCGCCTATGTATGTAACTTTATCTGTAGGTTTATTTATAACGGTATATTCTCTTATGACTGTGTTATTTCCTATGTGCACACGGCCATAACCACTCGATCTCATACCTTTCCAATCGGGTTCAGTTATGAGCATTACAAAACTACCACATTAAATCTTTAACTCATTACTGATTATCCCAGGTCACTCTTGGACCCTTCAATATGGATCTTGGTGGACCAGACAGCAGCTGCGCCTGTTCAGCTTTACGAGCGATCTTGCCACCTTTCATGAGCATATATCCGCACACGAATAACATAATCGTGTTCACAGCCGCAGAAATACCGGCGTAGGCCACCTTACCCTTCTTGTCAGCTGGATCACATTTGTTTATAACATTTATCAACATGTATGAACCAACGGCACCCATCAAGGAGAACAACACGTAGAAAGCCGAAAGCTCGGCGGTGAATAATTGAATAGTCAACAAAGTAACGACCACGCCGATCGCCATAGCGAGTGTGTGACTGAAATACCCCTTTATGTTTTGCAAGTTCTTAGAATCTTCGGTCAATGCACATCTGTTGAGCACATTTATACCAATCGCGCTTACTGAAATGTAGAATATGAGAAGAAAGACTATAGACACCAGTGTTCCCGTTTTCATCTTCAAATCAAACTTTTGTTTTTGCAAAGCTGTAGCTGTATCCACGACAGCCGCGGAACTTGTGACTTTTGACATACCTCTACCGATAGAAGCGGCACCCGACTTAACACCTCGAGATATACCAGCACCAGCACCCTGTGAGAATTTCTTAAACATTGTATATGTTATCACGAGAAATTAATATTGACATATGATAGATGAACACCAAAAATATTATCATAATTATATTGGTACTGTGCTGTATATCATCAATCACAGGGGGAATCATTGGTATGAGGGCCAAGCAAACTGGTAAAATAGAAGGCACCGAAGAATTCTATGTACAAAAGTATGAACTCGACAAAATCAAAGGTATACTCATCGACGCCATTGCTGCTGGTACAGAGATAGTTCCACCACTCAAAACTGCGGCTGATTTCAGAGAAATTGAAGATTACATGGATTACATGAAGGTTGTCGCGGTTGAACAAAAGGCACGAGATGAAAAGATTGCGCGTTCTCAGCCACACATAGACCGAATTAAGGGGTGGTGTGCCAAACACAAAGATGCAGTGGAAGAATTCAAAAAGTCTGAAACCATAAGAATTACATACCTCACCGGAAAGACCCTCACAGCAGGGCAATTTTATGATGCATACATGCAAGATGTATCGAACGCAGGTAAAGTCCTCTTATTTAAAGTGTGTGCACAACAATAGATGCACGTCACGGATTCTATTCGAATTCTATTAATGCTCCTGTCTCATGTGATGCAAAAGACAGGAAGATTGACGTTCGAAGAAAAATGCAAAATGCTTGAATTCATAGGAAAAGTCGCAAAACATACAGAGTTTACTCCTCGTTTTTCGAATTCCGCCGAATCTGTGCAATTGTATACAAACCAAGTATTACACCTAGAAGAGAATAAATTGCATAATAATTAGACCCATTTCTGAATTGATACACACTCCATATACTACTCGCTATTATACCAGATATCACGTACTGCATGTTGTAGTCCTCCACATTTTTCATGTTGTACACGTCATTGAATTCATTCATGATTTGATACAAACCTATTGACGTAGCCACAAAAAAGAGTGTGTTGTCTACGTTCATTATAATTGTTAAAGAAAATATTTGTAAGCTATATATAAAATGAGCAACTCCCCAGAATCCGTCCTCGCTGGATATGGTACTTCAGAAAAGTCCAAAGAAGTTAAGATCGTCGTTGACCGCGTAAAGGCACTCGCCAACCGATACAGAAAGACTGGCATCAACAAGGAAAACATTTGTGGTGTCGTGTCTTCCCTCATGATGGAAGTCAACAAGATTAAGGTTCTCCGTGGTCCAGAAAAGAAGGAACTCGTCATCGACTTGATCTACTCTATCATCGAAGACATTGACGATGGAGAAGAAGACTCTGAACTCGAAGTCGTTCTCAAGAAAATGGTTCCACCAATGATTGACAGCTTCTCGGTGATGCTAAAGATAACTAAAGGTTGCGGTTGCTTTGGAAAGTAGATGAAGTTTCCGTCTCTGGAAACCATGGTAATGTACGGTATTTACACTATTAGGGATTTAATCCTGTATTCAGAAGATAAACTTGTACAAAGGAACATTCGCGTACTCAACGAGTGTGACACATGTTCGTTTGTATTTGAGGGTCACGCGTGTGACAACTGTAACTCTATTAAAAAGGAGGATCGATTGATACTCAGGTAAAAATGCCGAGTTATCCGATTGTTACAACGCATACGACGCGCCACTTTCGCGCTTTTCGAAAGTGATTGCATATGTTGCGCAGAACGCAGAATGATAAAAGCGCTCAAACACGAATGTCTAAAACGTGGTAACAGAATACATCAGTTTGCTGCGTGGGTAAAAAGGAAGTTTGGTACACTCGTCATATACAGGGAAACTAGTTATGGTAATGGTGTATCCCTTCCGTGTGTTTTGTGCAGAAAGGTTATAGAGAAATACGGGTTACGTTGGAGAGCCTATGACGGGGAAGCATGGATAGATAGTTTCAATTCTAAACACATACCCAAATCAAAACCAACGAATAAACAACGCAGACTTTTAAGATTTGGGCTTAATGATTAACCCCAATGCAGATTCCAAATTGTTTTGGTTTCTTTTTAGTGGCTTCTCTCTTTTCAATTTGAGAGTTTCATTCTTACCAGTCGATCTGTTTATTTCATCCATCTTTTTCGTGTTTGAAATAATCGGTATGACTCGGTCTTCTAATGGCTTCTTGTCTATTTCTCTAGGTTTCTCTTTGTCTATCAGGCTATTACTTCTAAATTCTTCTATGGTAAGATCACCACCAAACACGTCTAATTGTTCTCGAAGAGGCGCCATAGTTATAGAACCAAGTTTGTTATACAACTTTTTGCGCATAATTATGATGTTACTGCATATGATTCCACCTCGCGTGATTCCATATTTATCTATCGCATAACGCTTCATGCAACTCCAGGAGCAGAATCCACCACACGTATAAAATTTATTACGCTTTTCATCGTACTTGTATGGTAATTCAAGAGTTTCTCCTTCGAATGGGTGACAACACCACCAACACCACATAATTTAAATTTATATATATGTCTTTAAGCATATATTTTTTTCTCAGTACATCTCAAAGTCACCATGGGTGGAGGAGGAAGTACTACCATCAAGCAAAATCTTAACATGAATATGTTGAACGAAATGATGTACAACTCCGTGGTAAATAACACTACGAGTACTACGAATATCATAGAAAACATCCAAGGTATGAAGATCAACATCAAGAACAACATTGGTTGTAAAATTATCATGGAGCAAGCTGCCGAAGCGAGTATCATGTCTCAAACTGAACAAATCGTAAACAATTTCCAATCAATCGAAAATGAACTCGTGTCCGCCATGCAATCTCAAGTCAGTGGCGCACTCGACAAACAAACACAAATGGGTAACCTGCAATTTGGTGATCGTCAAAATGTTGAACAAAACATAAACAATGAAATTAAGAATATTGTGCACACAGAACTAGAAACAAACAACCTCACTGAAACTGTAAACAAGGCTATTAATATTCAAGATGGTGAAATAAACATCGATAACACGATTTGCCCAAATAGTGAAGAACTTGTTTTCAAGCAAAACATTTCCGCGGACATCGCTGCACAAACGGTGAGTCAGAACATTCTTTCCGCCACTACGAGCAACAAGGTCATTAATGAGACCATCACCGAAACTGAAGCCAAATTGTCCACCAAAGCGGGTGGTGTTGCCGAAGTCGTGGATTCCGTTGGTAATGCGTTCGCGGGTCCATTCATGTACGCCGCCATCGCGTCGGTGGTGTGTGTACTCATTTTGGTTGCCGCGATGGTTGCACTCGGTAAGTCCCCAGCTGGTCAAAAAGCTATGAACTCCGCGGCGAGTCGCGCGTTTAGATAATTTAATTACATTTTTGTTCTCTGTGGTGTACTGTGACCACTAAAAACAAAAATACATTTACAAAGATTCGAGATGTTCAATTAAAGCATCGCGCTTATTTGCCTTAGCGAGTGGTATGATTCTAGCAAGCTTTTCTTCATCATCCGTGGTTTCTTTCGCAAGTCCATAAATGATGTATGGATTGAGGAACTTTTCGGGTGCGGCATCTTTCACGTATTTGAGAGCCTTGGAGTCACCCTCCAAGTTTTCTCGCATCCTGATAGAAGCTAACCACATGACGACGACAATAATAGATATGACCAAAGCTACCGTATTTAACCGATTGCCTATCTTCATTTAAGATACATATAGAAATTAATTGACTGGTGCGCCACGTGGTTGTCCACGTGGTCCGAGTGGTCCGCGTGGTTGTCCGCGTCCACGTCTTTGCATAGCTCTAAATCGAGCTTCTCTGGCGCGAGCGGCGGCTCTGCGCCGGCGCTCTATATCTTTTTGTCGGCGTCTACGTCGGCGATTTTCTTGCATCTTTCTGAATCGATCACGGAATCCCTTGTATCCTTCCTTTGTACCCATTGGTAACAAGAGGGCTACAACTAGCAATACGAGGGCGATCAATACGACTGGGTTAACTTTCTTCATTTACAGTATATAAAGAAATAAATTTCCTTTAAGTCAATGATACTTAGCATAGACGTAGGTATACGTAACTTAGCCATTTGTCAATTTAATGAAGAGTCAAATCTCGTTGCGAACTGGGATGTATCGGGTGTTCCGCCTGAGTCTAAAGATGGTATATTCGTGTCGATGCGAAATCACCTCGATGAACGACCGTGGGTCTTAGAATCAGATGTCGTCCTGATAGAGAAACAACCCGACCGAAACAAGAAAATGAAAATGGTAGAAAACTTTTTACACGCGTACTTTGTCATAAAAGCTCCTAAATCCGAAACTATCATTTACGACGCCAAGTTTAAGATTCCAGATGTGTGTGGACCAGGTAAAGCTCAGTATCTCAAACGAAAGAAAGTATCTATTGAAAGATGCGAAGCATTTTTAAATGCCAATTCCATTAACGCTCATTGGCTCCCAATATTCAAAGAGTCCAAAAAGAAAGACGATCTCGCAGACACGGTGATGCAAGCCATCAGTTTCACGAAGCGTACGGAGCCTCTCAAGAAGACTGTGAAAAAGAAAGTCATTCCGAGAAGACCCAATCAAAATCAAAAGGAATCTAAATACTCAAAGTCTAATCTCGCGTGGATTTACCTTAACAAACCCGAATGTGAATGTCTCGAGAAAAACAAACGGTTTATGAAAGACTTGAGAAGATACTACAAAGACATAGACGGATTGAAAAATGACTTAGACGAAAAATATCTAAAGTAAAGTAATGCTCAGATATGCGGCAACATTCAAAGAACTTCCACGTGTTTTAGAAATCATACACAGAAGGGGCGAAAAAGTCATAGTCGATTACGCGAAAGAAAATTGTAAATTAAGAGACGCATTCGAAGTTATGCGTACCACAGAGAGTGTCATCAAAACACTCCCACCGGAATCCATGTGCGCCATAAAACTCACGAGTTTTGGTTCGAGGGAGTCTAAATCTACGGCAAGGGACTGTACACACTCCATCATAAAAACAGCTAAGAAACACGGTGTAAAGATTTGCATAGACGCCGAAGACGTATTGTACCCAGACATATGTTACGATATGATGGCGGAACACAACACGCGAAGTGCTGTTCATGTATACAAGACCTACCAAATGTATAGAATGCGGGCGATGCAAGAACTTCTGTGTGACATGGACGACACACAAAAAGATGGGGTCATGCTCGGTGCAAAGCTCGTTCGGGGTGCCTACTTGAGAACACAAGAAGGTCTGTTTTCTGATAAGGCACACGTAGACAATGAATACGCGAAAGCGATGGCGTACTCACTCGTGTGTCCACACGTACATACCATCATAGCGACGCATAACGAACGATCACTCAGATACGCGACGAAGTTTGACAAGGATCAATACGTGACCGCACAACTTTTAGGAATGGGCAAAAACATAGGCATCGATTACAGATACGTTCCGTTTGGAAACATGATAGAACTTACCCCTTATTTGCTAAGGCGCCTGAGAGAACGGATGTCATGGAATTAAAGATTTAACCCATTATATAATTAATCATGCAGAAAGATGTCTTGGATCACGGGTTTGTTCGCCTCGTGGACCACATGCCTCGGGAAGATTTGGATGCGGCCATCGTACAATCCGCCCGAGTCTCGTATGGAGATGGGACTAAAACCTCAAGAGGAGATCGGGGACTTATTCGATATCTCCTTAGACACTGGCACACCACACCCTTCGAAATGGTGGAATTCAAGTTTCACATCA
>Ga0255759_10000865_pt1 | contig 27375 bp, 28 predicted proteins | sample 101ome_20_FD_179959 | JGI IMG/M metagenome (GOLD analysis project Ga0255759, IMG submission 179959) | Coastal salt marsh microbial communities from the Groves Creek Marsh, Skidaway Island, Georgia - 101404AT metaG (version 2) | ecosystem: Environmental > Aquatic > Marine > Intertidal zone >...
ACGCTGTATCTTTCAGAACACGAAAAACATCTATTTACGATAAAAAATCAAACACACCTTTTAAAATAAGTAGATCCAAATTTTTCAATTTTCTAAGTTGCAAAAGATGCTTCTATTTGGATCGAGTAAAAGGACTAAAAGAGCCATCAATGCCTGGTTGGGCTCTAAACGTTGCCGTAGATGAACTTTTAAAAAAGGAATTTGATCTTTATAGAAAAGAACAAAAACCTCATCCAATTATGGTTAAGCATAATTTAAATTTTGTTCCTTATCAGCACAAAGATTTGGATACCTGGAGAAATTCTTTAAAAGGTGGAATTTCATATTTAGATGAAAAAACTAATCTTATAATTCACGGAGGTATTGATGATCTCTGGTTTGATTTAAATGAGAAAAAAATAGTTGTAGTAGATTATAAAGCTCAATCATCAACTTATCCTGTAACAGTTTCCTCTTACCTCGATACTGAATGGCATCTTAGTTATAAATTACAAATGGATATTTATGTTCATATTTTAAGAAAAATGAATTTTGATGTATCTGACCGAACATTTTTTTATGTTTGTAATGGAGAAAAAACAAACGATAAATTTGATAACAAAATAGACTTTAAAACTACACTAATACCTTACAGAGTGGATACATCTTGGATTGAAGAAAAATTAATTGAAATGAAAGATGTTTTAAATCTTGATGAGCCACCTAAAATTGAAAAAACTTGTGAGAAGTGCGCTTATCTAGAGGGTGGAAAAAAATTTTGAATTTATTTCTAACGCTCAATTTTTTACCTTATTTTCAAAAAAAAACTTTGTGCTGATTACAAAACCTAAAAAACCCGCTGCCAAGTTTACTATAGGAATTAAAAATAAAATTGTTATGAAGCATCCTATTAAATAAACTTCTCTACTATTATATATATAAAATTCATTTATTTTTTTTTCATCAAAATATTGGCATAAAATATTACCTATAAATTCTCTGCTAACAAAATAAGAGTTTATTAAAATGAAGATAATTATATTAGCAACAGGTAATAAAAAATAAAGAGGTATTGCCAAAATATTTACAAATATTGTTTTCAAACCAGATTTACATGAATATAAAAAACTTATCAGGAAGGCATTTTTTTTTCTCTTTTCTTTAATTTTATACCTATTTTTTTTTTGAATTATCTCTAAAATTTCATCAGCAAATAAACCAGAAATTATAGAACTAATAGGTATTATTATAATAATAAAAAAAAACCAAATAAAAAAAAATTGAAATATTAATAATAGAAAAGTAATTATTTTAAATTTGAACAACCATAATAAAAATAAATTTTCATAATTTTCTGGTGATAAAAATTTATCAAATTCTTGGAATAAATAATTAAAAGTTGTAAATATTATCAAAGATAATACTACAATTGTTAAAGCAAAAATTTTGATAAAAATAAATTTTAATTTTTTATCACTAAGCTCATCAAGTGCGGAACCAATAATATTAAAAAAAGTTTTGCTAGACTGCAAGAAAGATTAACGAGTTGTATATGCTGGACTCAAAATCAACCAAAGAACAATGTAAATTATTAAAGGAAACCAAGTAAACAATGTACCAATTGCTACTACAAATCTTAAGCCGGTTACATTAACTCCTAATCTATGTCCTAAGCCACCACACACTCCAGCAAAGACTGCATTATCTGCGCTTCTGTACCAAGATAACATTTGTGGTTTATTACGTTTTTTTTTTCTTTTCTTTTTTGGCATAATCTATTCTACAACTTAATCAAACAATTGCAACTATCTTTTATTAAAACTATCTACAATTCCTTTTATAAAAAAGAGACCTATAACAGTATATGATATGATTTTTGGTATACCAAGATAATCTGTAGCCAAAAGAAAAACCCAAAAACCTATTATCATCATAACTATCGCCAAAACAAATTCCGTAAAATTAAAGGCTGGGTAAATTTTATTTTTCTTTCTCTTAACCTTTATAGGTTTAGTTACTTTAAATTTTTTTAATTTCATTAATTTAATTTTGAGGTAAAACTATCTATTATTATTACCATCATCATTATTAGATGATTGATCAGTATTATCAGATTGAGGCTGTTCCTCATTAGTTTCGGATGATGTTTCTTCTTGAACTGGTTGTTCTGACTCAGATGATGCTTCTTCCTGAACAGGTTCTTCTTGAGGTTCAGGTGTTGGCTCTTGAGATTGAGCTCTACCTATATCAGCTGCACTTTGCGGCGTAGGTTCTCTTCTCATAAAGAAATATATTCCAGCAGCTATAACAGCAATTGCTCCTAATATATAAAGAATGATATTTAACGCGCTAATTCCTTTTTCTTCAGTTGCTTCTTCGGTTTCTTCTATAACTGGCTGAGCTTCTTCTTCCTCTGGTTTTGCTTCTTGTTCTTGAACTGGTTCAGCATTAACTTCTTCTTCAGGTTTTGCATCTTGCTCTTGAGCTGGTTGAGCATTTACTTCTTCTTTAGGCTCTTCCTGTTGAGGTTCAGGTTCTTTTGCTGACTCTGGCTCTGGCTCTGGCTCAGGTTCCTTTGCTGGTTCTGGCGTAGGTTCTGGTTCTGGTTTACTTTCTTGAACAACTGGAGTTGTTACTTGAGGTTCAGGGGCTTTAGCTACCTCTTCTTCTATAGGTTTTGGATTAATTATACCCGTAGCAATGACAACTGCACCTATAAATAAAACCGTTATTAGATCCATATATGGAATGTAATGTTTTAGAATTAAAATTCACTCTCAAATATGAACACTTTGAGCTTAGTATGTGTACAAAAAACACTGGAATTTATAAGTTTTTTGAAATTTTTAATCTATTACTCAGGCTTAAATATTAAACAAAGGCCATTATTGCAAAATCTTTTACCTGATTCTCTAGGACCATCATTAAATACGTGACCATGATGTGCTCCGCATTTAGCACAATGATATTCTACTCTTTCCATGCCAAATGAGTAATCTATTTTTGTTTTAAAAGCTCCTGGTAAAGCTTCGGAAAATGATGGCCAGCCTGTACCGCTGTCATATTTAGCAGTTGAAGCAAAGAGTTTGTTTCCACAGTTAGCGCAGTGATAAAAACCTTTTCTTTTTTCTTTTAATAAATCACTTGTAAATGGTCTTTCTGTTCCCTCATTAAACATGATATTTTTTTGTTCTTTAGATAAATTAGGGTTAATAATTTTTTTAGTAGCTGCTAAAAGAGCTTTAATTGGAAATAACATTATTAAAGCCGAAAAACCTAAAATTTTAACGAATTTTCTTTTCTTAAATTGCATAAAACTAGTTTAATATATCAAGTATATGAAAACAATTTTTTTGTTTTTTTTAACGATATATATTGCTTACTATCTTTTTAGACCTGTAACAAAAAAAGAAATAAAAAAGTTTAATGACCCTGATAACTGGTCAAATATGGGGTTTTAAAGCATTAAGGTGTTCTATAATGCTTTCAGATAGGGCTTGTAGATCGTAACCACCCTCAAGAAAGGAAATTACTCTACCTTTAGAATGAATATTCGCAATATCGACTATATTTTTTGTAATTTTAAAAAAATCTTCTGACTCTAGATTGATATTAGCTAAAGGATCTCTTATGTGAGCGTCAAAACCTGCAGAAATTAAAATAACTTCAGGTTTAAATCTATCAATTGGCTTTAATACCTTTTGATCAAATATTCCAAAAAAATCTTTACTTAAAGTTCCAGCTTTTAAAGTTGCATTAAAAATATTTCCAACTCCAGTTTCATTTTCTGCGCCAGTTCCGGGAAATAAAGGAAATTCATGAGAAGAACCGTATGCAACAGTTGGATCTTTATAAAATATTTCTTGAGTTCCATTGCCGTGATGAACATCAAAATCAATTATTGCAACTTTATTTATCTTATATTGTTTTTGCAAATATCTTGCTGCAACTGCAACATTATTAATAAAACAAAATCCGTTAGCTCTTACAGTTTCTGCATGATGTCCTGGTGGTCTAACGGCACAAAATACTCTTTCATTTTTCTTCATGAGATCATTTGCTGCAGCAATACCAGCCCCACATGATCTTAAAATAGCATTTTTACTATTAGAACAAAGCATAGTATCAGCGTAAGGTTCTTTTTCGACACCTACAATTCCCTCTTTCGGAATATTTGAAAAAATTTGTTCTATGTGTTTTTTTGGATGTACCAATGATACTGTTTCTAGGTCAACTAAAGGTGCTTCTCTAAACTCTGGTTTTAAATCAGATGATTTTATTGAGCCTATAATACTATCTAATCTTTCTTTTCTTTCTGGATGTCCATTACCATTAAATTTTTTTAAACAATCTCCATGAGTATAAACAATCATAGTTTATTGAGCAGACCAACCACCATCAATAATTAGATTTGAGCCTGTTATTTGAGCTGCTTCATCAGTAGTTAAATAATAAACCATTTTTGAAACATCGCTTTTATTTACAAATTTTTTGGAGGGATGTTTTTCGCTAATTATATCTTTTTTTGCTTTATCAAATGAAATTTTTCTTTTTTTAGAAATTTTTTTAATTTGATCGTTAACAAGTTCTGTAAGAACAAATCCTGGTCCTATAGAATTACAGGTAATATTCTCCTCTGCAGTTTCAAGAGCTACTACTTTAGTTAAACCTACTAAACCATGTTTTGATGATACATACCCACTTTTAAATTTTGAAGCTACTTTACCATGCACTGAAGAAATATTAATTATTCTTCCCCATTTATTTTTTCTCATAATTGGCAGTACCTCTTTAATCATTCTAAAAGGAGCAGTTAAGTTAAGATTAATAATATATTCCCAAATTTTATCTGAAAAATTAGTTATAGGTGCTACGTGTTGACGACCTGCACAGTTTACTAAAATATCTATTTTTTTAAATTTTTTTTTAGTTTGAGAAACAAATTTTTTAATATTTTTTATTTTTGTTAAATCTAAAGGTAACACTAGAGATCTTTTTGTATTAAATTTTTTTTTTAAATTTTTAATAGTTTTGTTATTTCCAATGCCTGCAATAGCTATATTAAAATTTTTTTTGTAAAAATAATTAGCTATGTCTAAACCTATTCCGCTTGTTCCACCGGTAATTATAATAGTTTTCATGATATAAATTTATTTATTGACTCGGCTGCTAACTGAGATGGAGAGTTGTTTGTTTTAAATTCGCTTAAAATTAATTCAGTTTTTTTTACTTGCTCATCCATCTTATCAGGATTATCTAAGTAATTGGAGACATGCTCAAATATTTTTTTTGGATTACAGTTATATTGAAGTAGCTCAGGTATAATCTCTTTTTTTGCAGCTATATTTATTATATTTGCAAACTTTGTATTTACTAACATTTTAACTATTAAAAAATTTATTAATCCCATTTTATATAAAATTATTGAAGGTATTTTTGAATTACATATTTCTAAAGATACAGTACCAGATTTAGCTACTGCAAATACTGATTTTTGTAAAATATAATTTTTAATTTTATTATCGTTTAAAACTTCACAATTTTTTAAATCACTATTCTTTAAATATGATTGAATTAAATCTGAATATTCTTTTGTTGAATGGAATACAAAAGTAAAATCATTGTATTTTTCATTCATTAGTTTAATAAAATCTATCAATATAGGAGCTAAAACAGTAATTTCTGACTTACGACTTCCTGCAAAAATTGAAATTATAGATTTATTTTTTTCCAAAGTTTGATTGATGTCTATGGCATTTTCAATTTTTTTTTCTAATAAGGGGTGACCAACAAATTGATTGCTCATATTCTCTTTATCAAAATATGGTTTTTCAAAATTAAATAATAATAAGATGTGATCTATAAATTTTTTTATCTTTTTAACTCTACCTTCTCTCCAAACCCAAACTTGGGGAGCCACATAATGAATTGTTTTTATATTAGGATTATCTTTTTTAACCTTTTCTGCGACCCTTAATGTAAAATCAGGACTATCTACTGTAAATAATATGTCTGGTTGAAATTCATTAATAGCTTTTACAGTTTCATCAATTTTTTTTTTAATCTTAAAAATATTCAAAATTACTTTTGTAAAACCAAGGTAAGTTATTTCTTTAAGATTATATATTGATTTCACTCCTAATTTCTTAAGATTTTCTCCACCAACAGAAAGGTAATCAATATCAGGATTTAATTTTTTAAGGTTTAAAACTACTTCTGAAGCTAATTTATCTCCTGAAGCTTCACCTGTTAGAATAAATATCTTTTTCATTTTGAGAGCTTCCAGACAGAACCTTGATCGGTAATCAAAAATATTTCACCAGTTTTTTCTTGAATTTCAATATCTCTTATTCTTCCAATTTTATCTTTAAAGATTATTTGCTCATTTATAAATTTATCATCTTTAAATTTAATCTTTCTAAGAGATTGATCGCGTAAAGAAGTAATTAAGGCATATCCATTCCATTCCTTAAATTCTTTACCTTTATATATAACCATTGAGCTAGCCGCTATTGAGGGAACCCAGTATTTTATTGCTTTTGAAAAGCCTGGTTTCCACTTGGGGCCAATTTTAGTTCCCGTATAATTTGTTCCTCCCCAACCAAGAATTTTCCAACCATAATTTTCTCCATACTTTGCTTCGCCAAACCAATCACCACCTCTTGCTCCATGATTTGTTAAATAGATTTTATTGTCATATGGAGACACGTCCATTCCTTGGGGATTTCTTACACCAATTTGATAAATTTCAGGTAACCATTTGTCTTTACCTTTAAACTTTGGATTATCTTTTGGGATTTTGCCATCCAAATGTATTCTAATGATACTTCCAGGGTGTTTTGTTGGATCTTGGGCAATCATACCTTCTCCCCTTTCCCCTGCAGTGATAAATAGAAAATCATCTTTTATAACAAGTCTAGATCCAAAATGATAACCAGAGTTAATTGGAGGTTCGGCTCTAAAAATATTTTTAAAATTTAAATTTTCATAGTTGAAATTAGCAGATGCTACTGATGTACTAGATTTACCATTTCCTCTATTTTCTGAATAAGAAACAAAAATTGTCTCATTATAATAAAGAATTTCAAGTACCCCCCCTTGTCCATCTTCTAGTACATCTAAATTATGTTTTACTTTTTTTATTGTATTATTTTTGAGGTTCACAAATAAAATCTGGCCTGATTTCTCTGTTATTAGAATTTCATTCTCATTTTTAAAAGTTAAACTCCACGGACTGTTTAAACCTGAAATTAATTGATTTAATCTAAAATCCTCAGATTTGAGATTTAAAGTCTGAATAATAATTAAAATTAAAATAAAAATAATCTTTTTCATTTTACTAAAATAAATAGCTTGTTTTTATTCGCAAATTTAATAGCTCTTGATTTATCTAAAAATATATTGCTTTTATGTTTTAAAACTATCCCTTTAAGGCCAGCTAATTTACATTGCTTTAAAGTATTCAAACCAACCGTAGGCAAATCTATTCTGCTATCTTGTTTTTTTTTGGGAAACTTAATTAAAACACCTTTATTTTTATTTTTTTGTTTTTTTATATTTTTAAGCAAACTTTGCGTCCCTTTTCTTTTTTCTGGAATAACCGAATTATTTCTTCCCACGGCCCCCTGGATGTGGTTGTAAGGTTTCGTCTTGTTAAGAAATTTTATTGCATTTTTAATATCTCTCTTATCATCAGTATCTGGTTTATACCGTGAGTAGTTTCCTCTAGACAAATTAAGCTCTGGTGTAAAAAAAGTTGAGCTTATTGTTTTTATTCCTTCTTTTTTAAAGATATCAATTATCTCTTTTAATAATGCTGCATCCCCAATTTTTACTTTCTTAACAATTCTTGAAATATAATAAACGCCTTTTAAATCTAATTTCAGTTTTGAAAAGTTTGGTTTATCAACTTTCCCGGCAAACAATACTTTTTTGCAATTATTTTGTTTAAAAATATTTATTATTTTTCCAAACTGACCGATTGAAACTTTGTGAGTGTTTTTATCTTTTTTAAAAAAATTTTTGTTAGTTAAATCAATTATTATATATTTTTTCTTATTTTTTATTTTTTTATAAATATATTTTGGAAAATCGGTTTCCCCAAAAATTAAACCAATCATAATTTTATTTCTGGAAAGAGCAAATAGGTCGTTTTTTGTCTTTTTCTATAAATTTAATTACTTCAGTGACTAGCTCGTTATCTTTATACTCTCCATTAATTTTATCTAAGTTCTCGTGCAAATTTTCTGATGAAAAAATCTTTTTATATGCTTTGTCTAAAGCTATTATTTTTTTATTATCATATTTTTTTCGTCTTAGGCCAATTAGATTTATTCCTTGTAGGTAGTTCCTGTTGCCAATTGATAGGCCAAAAGGAGTTACGTCTTTTAAAACTCCAGTCATTCCTCCTATCATTGCAAGTCTACCTATTCTTGTAAATTGTTGCACAGCTGAATTTCCACCAATAACTACATTGTCTTCAATAACTACATGACCTCCTAGAGGGACATTGTTGGCAATAATTACATTATCTCCAATTTTACAGTCATGAGCTATATGCGAGGAAATCATAAATAAACAGTTGCTACCTATTATAGTTTTTGATCCACCTCCTTCAGTGCCTGGATTTATAGTAACATATTCTCTGATAAGATTATTTTCTCCAATTGATAAACTATTTTTTTCATTTTTGAATTTAAGATCTTGTGGTTGAGTTCCGATGCTTGCGAATGGAAAAATTTTAGTTCTTTTGCCAATTTTTGTATAGCCTTCTATGTGAACATTAGAAATAAGCTCAACTTCATCAGCTAACTCAACATTAGGACCTACATAGCAAAATGGACCAATTTTAACTTTATTAGAAATTTTTGCTTGCTTATCTATTACACTAGAATTATGGATCATTCTTTTCTATCCACTATTGTAGCTGACCACTCAGCATCTGCCTTTCGTTTTCCATCTACTTTAGCTGTACCTTTGTATTTCCATACTCTTCCATGAGATCTTATTGCTTCAATATCTAAATGTAATTCGCAATCTGGAATAACTGGGCTTCTAAATCTTGCCTTATCAATACTCATTAAATAAACAAGTTTATTATTGTATTCTTTAGGATCTATTCCACACGCTGTTAAAGCAGCGGCTGCCTGTCCAAAAGCTTCCACTATAAGCACTCCGGGCATTACTGGCTGACCTGGAAAATGCCCTTGCACATAAAACCCATTTTTTTTTACATTCATGACGGCAGTAGCAGATTTCAAATGAACAATATTGGTAAGTTTATCTATTAAAAGCATAGGCTCTCTATGAGGTAAGAGTTTTTCTATAGTTTTTTTATCTATTTCTTTTGGACTCATTATTTATTTTTTTTAATAAATTCTTTAAGAGATACTGCAGGGTATCCCATTATAGTTTGATTGTCTTTAATATTTTTAACCACACCACTACCTCCACCAATTTTGACATTGTTGCCTATTTTCAAATGTCCAGAAATACCAGCTTGACCACCAATTGATACGTTGTTTCCAATTGAAGAACTACCTGCAAAGCCTACCTGACCGGCGATCATACAATTGTCTCCAATTTTGACATTATGGGCAACATGGACTTGGTTGTCTAAATATGTATTTTTTCCAATTAGAGTGTCATCAATAGATCCTCTGTCAATTGTGCAGCCAGAGGCAATTTCTGAGTCATTATCAATAATTACTTTTCCAATGTGTGGAAATTTTATATTTTTATTTTTTTGAGGTATAAATCCAAATCCTTTTAAACCAATTTTACAATTATCTTGAATAATCACACGATCCTTAATAATGACATTTTTTAAAATTACATTTGAGCCAATAGTACAATCATTTCCTAAAATCACATTGCTCTCAATTATAGTATTAGATCCAATTATTATATTTTTTCCTAATTTGATATTTTTTCCAATTAAAACATTATTACCAAATTTTACATTTTTAAACTTTTTTTTAGCAGGATGTTTCAAAGAGAGATCAGGGTAATCAATATCAGAGTTTGGGTAGATCATTTTTGTGACTTTTGCTAATTCAAACAAAACATTTTTGACGATTAATTTCTCTACATTATTTGGTAAATAATCTTTTAGTTTTTCTGTAGTGATACACAAACCTGCTTTGGTGTTACTTGCTAAAGAAACATAATTTAGTGAGTCTAAAAATGAAATATCAAAATTACTTGCTTTTTCTAAAGGTTTTACATCATTAACTATAAAATCTTTTTTAACCTTGTAATCAGAAAAAAGTTTTTTAACTTTAATATTTTTTTTTTTAAAAAAAATATTTTTTTGCATTGATTTTATTTGAGATTAATAGTCTTAATCTTGCTGTTTAATAAGTTCATTATATCTTTTGTAATATCCAACCTTTCATCAGCTAATAAAAGATTTTTTTTATCAATTACCATTCTTATCTTTTTTTCTTTCATATAGTCTTTGACTAAAGGATTAAGGTTTTTAAGAAGTGTTTCTTTGGCTTTTGCTCTATTTTTTGCTACTGACTCTAATAAGTTATTTCTCTCTTTTTGAAGATCTAAAACTTTTTTTCTTAAATCCCCAACTTTTTTTTTATATTCTTCTGGAGAGATAATTTTTTTTTGACTGATTATTTTTTTTTCCTCTTCAACAATTTTTTTTTCTTTTTCAGTAATTTCTTTAAGACCTTTATCTAATGTAGTTTTCAAATAATTTTGAGCTTTTTTTCCAGCTTCGCTCGAATTTAAAATATATTTAAAATCTAAATAATAAGGCACATCTGCAAATATTGTGTTTTTGGTAAAAATTAAAATTAATGTAATTGATAAAATTTTAATAATTTTCATTTTAAAATGTCGTTCCTAAATTAAAATTAAAGCTTTCTGTTTTATCTGTGTCAGCCTTTAATAGATTCTGTGAAAATACAAAAGTCATTGGACCTAAAGGCGACTCCCAACTAGCTGTCAAACCAGTGCTGGATCTTATTTCATTACTCTCATCTATAGTTTGGTCATAATCAACTCCCCATACGTTCCCAAAATCTAGAAATAGTCCAACATCAATATTTGTAGCATCTGGAAGAAGATTTGGTAAATTGGTCTCTAAATTAATTGCAGCAGCATAATTTCCACCAATATGGTCTGATCCATCAACTGGACCAACTTTATTTTGTTCAAATCCTCTTAACCTTCTAGTACTTAAACCTTTTCTCTTACTTAATCTAACGTCTTCTCCACTAGTAGAATTTATAGTTGTTAAATAAAACTTTGAGGAACCAATAATATTTTGCCCAAAGGACTGGTAAATACTACTTGAAAAAGTATTAGCTATAAATGGTTTGTCTGCATAAATTGGTAGTTCTTGATTGAAAGAAGTTATAAAACCATCAGTTGGCATAAATGCTCTATCTCTTTTATCTACAGAAAATCCATAATTAGTTGCAAATTCTGAAAAAGTACCTTTTTGTTTTTTTAGTGATGCGCTTGCAGAATCTTCGGTTCTAAGATCGTCATAGCTAGCAGAGAGTCCTAATTGTATATTTATATCCCTAAATTGCTCAAAAGTTGTGCCTATAAATCCAGTTATCACAGAGTTCTCATAACCTTTATCAGGTTTATCGTTGCTCTCACTAGATAATGAAAAGTTTAAAGAATTTCCCAAAAAATTATAGTTAGGATTAACATAACTTAATTCACCAATTAAGGACTCTGAGTCAAACTGAACATCAAACGCTACAGCTTTACCTTCTCCTAACCAATTGTTTTCTTTTATATTAAATCCGAAAGTTCCACCACTTGTTCCGACACCTGCTCCTGCGCTAATTTCTCCAGTTGGCTGCTCCTGAACTTCAATATTTATTACTTTTAAATTATCTGAGCTACCATTTTCTACATTGTATTTTACATCTTTAAAAATTCTTCTTGCTTTAATTTCAGCAATAGATTTTTCTAAACTTAAATTCACGAATGGATCTCCTTCGTCTAATATAAGTTCACTTCTTATAACTTCCTCATTAGTAATACTATTTCCGGTAATATTTACTCTTTCTACTAAATTTTTTTCTCCTTCGTAAATATTAAAGACTATATCTATTTTATCATTATTTACATTTTCTTGCACATTATGTTCAACATACTGTAAATTATTAAATTCAATTAATTTATCTAATTCATCAAGTAATTTTTTTATTTTAAATGGAGAATAATAATTACCTACATATTCTTTAAAAATTTCGTTTAAAGGAAAAAATATTTTCTTATCAAAAACTTTGTCAACATTTGTAGAAATTTTGTTTATAATAAATCTTTCCCCCTCATTAATCGTATAAATTATTTTTGCCTTACCTTCTTTTTTATCAATTTCTACTGCACTTGAATCAATGCTAACATCATAGTATCCAATAGACTTATAATAGTTTTCTAATAATCTTTTATCTAAATTAATTAAATTTTCACTAAAATTTGTATTTCTGCTAAGCACTTTCCAAAACTTATCTTCCTCACTAACTATAATATCTTTTAATCTTCTAGACTTAATCAAGTTGTTTCCTAAAAATTTTATTTCAGAGATTTTTGTCTGATTGCCTCGATTAATTTCAATTATTAAGTCTAGGTTATCTTGATCAATAATTTTTGATTTGGCTTCAATCTCTGCAAAATTGTAACCTAGACTTGCATAAAACTCTTTTATTATAGAGATATCTCTACTTAAAGAAGAACGTATGAAGGATTTATTTTCTTTAAGAGATATTAATTTTTTTATTTCTTCAGTAAATGAATTTCTTTTTTCACCGATAATTACTAATTGGTTTATTCGTGGATACTCACTCACTTTAATATATAAAGTATTTGAATCTATTTTAGCAGATACATCATTAAAAAAATTTGTAGAATATAAATTTCTTATAATTTTATTTAATTCGTTTTCAGAAATATCTTTATTTATTTCTACTCCACCATAAACTTTAATTGTTTCATCTGATATACGTTTGTTTCCGTCGATTACTATATCGTTTACCTGCTCAGCGTGTAAATTTGGGAATACTAAAAAAGTAAATATAATTAAAATTTTTTTAAACATTTAGTATTTTTTCAATTGCTTTTTTTCTTGCCCAATTATCTATTGCTAAAATTTGATTTATAGTTTTCGGTTTTCTTATAGCATATTTTCTATAATTTCTATCCCTTAGAATATCGCTTATTCCCTTAATTATAGCAAGATAGGATATCCTTTTTTTTAAAAATTGCTCTACTAGTACTTCGTTTGCAGCATTAAAAATTATTGCAGATGATGGATATTCATTAACTTTTTTTCTAAGTTTAATAATTGGAAATTTTTTTACATCAATTTTTTTAAATATAAGATTTTCAATTAAATTATCTTTTTTTTTTGTATTATGTTTGTAAAAATCATTTACATCTATCTTGTTGTCAAATATTGCATTAACGATAGGAATAGTCATTGTTGTGGGATGATAAAGCATTTTTGTAATCCCATTGTTAAACTCTACAATGGCATGTATCAATGAGTTGGGGTGAATAATCACATCAAGTTTTTTTGAGGATATATTGAATAATTTTTGAGCCTCAATCAATTCTAAAATTTTGTTTACTAAAGTTGCTGAGTCAATTGTAATCTTATTACCCATTTTCCATTTCGGATGTTTAAGTGCATCTTTAGGCTTAATTTTTTTGAATTGATGAAGTTTATAATTTAAAAAAGGACCTCCAGATGATGTAATATATATTTTTTTTATCTCATTTAATTTATGATTTTTAATTAATTGAAATATTGAAAAATGTTCTGAGTCTAGTGGAATAAGTTTTGTGTTATTTTCTTTTGCTTTGTTTTTAATTAAATTCCAACCACAAACTATAGCCTCTTTGTTAGCAATTAAAATTTTATTGCTAAATTTAATTAGCTTTATCATAGGTGGCAAACCAACTATACCTGGAATCGCTGAAACTGTTATTGAAAGGTTAGATCGTATTTTTTTAATTTTATCGTAATTGTTAGTTATTATTACACTGCTATTTTCAAATTTTTTTTTTATTTTTTTAAATACCTTTTCATTATTAATAATAAAATAAACTGGTTTATATTTAATTATTTGATGAGAAATCAGTTCATAATTTTTATCAGCAGAGAAGACAAAGGGCTTAAATTCTTTTTTTCTTTTTTCAATTATTTTTAAAGCACATAACCCTACTGATCCGGTAGAGCCGAGTATTGATATTAATTTTTTCATCTAATGTAATAAGATTATTGAAATTAAACCTAGAGGAACACCTAATAATATACCATCAACTCTATCTAATAAACCACCATGACCTGGAAGAAATGAACCGGTATCTTTAATTTTAGCTTTTCTTTTCAAAAAAGAAAAAAGTAAGTCACCAGTTTGGCATGCTAAGGAAATTATTACTGATAGAATTATAATAAAATATGAAAAATTATTAGTTAAAAAAAATAGAGATAATGAAACAGTAATACATGTAAATATAATTGAGCCAAATGCACCAGCATAAGTTTTGTTAGGGCTTATTTTTGTTAATTTAGGACCTTTAAAAATTTTACCAAAAATAAAACCGCCTATGTCTGAGGCAACACAGCCAAATAAAACTGTATAAAGAACTGCCTTTAAATAAATAAGGTTTGAAAATAAAATAAAAAAATAACAAAAAAAACTTAAATAAATTATAAAAACTGAATTTATAAAATACCTCAAATATCTTTTATTAAATATTTTATTTGATATTTGAAAAAATTCTATTAATGAAAGCACACCAAAGACGATTAAAACATATGTTGAAATAAATTTATATACAATCATTAAATACGCTAAAATAAATAATGCAATTGAAGTTTTTATTCTTGTTTTTAAAATATTTTGAATCATACGCTTCCATAATTTCTCTTTATCTTCTTATACTTTTTAATAATATTTTTTAAATCTATTGAAGAGAAATCAGGCCATAATTTTTTTAGAAAAAATATTTCTGAGTAAGCAATTTGCCAAAGCATAAAATTACTCAATCTATTCCTGCCTCCAGTTCTAATTAAAATATCTGGATGAGGCATATTTTTTGTGTATAAATTTTTTTCAAAAGTTTTTAAATTTGTTTTTTTTTTTAAATTTTTAAGAGTTTTAAAAATTTCATTTCTTGATCCATAATTTATAGCTAAATTAACAATAATTTTTTTATTATTTTTTGTTAGATCAACAGACTTTTTAAGCACATGTTTTAATTCGGAGTTTAATTTATTTAATTCTCCAAATATATTAATTTTAATTCCTTGTTTTTTAACGTTTTCTATTTCTTTTGAAAAATAACTTTTAATTAGTTTAAATAAAAAATTAACTTCTTTTTTAGGACGTTTCCAGTTTTCTGAAGAGAAAACATAGAATGTTATTATAGGTATTTTAATCTTAATTGAAGATTTTACAATTTTTTTAAGTGTATCTACTCCTTTAATATGTCCGTAATTTCTTCCTTTATTTCTTTTTTTTCCCCACCTGCCGTTTCCATCCATGATAAAGGCTACATGGTTTAATGGGTTCATATTTGACTTATCTCTTTTTCTTTTTCTAATAAAATTCTATCAATATTATCAATATTTAAGTCAGTAAGTTTTTGGATATTTTTTTCAAAATTTGAATTATCATCTTCTGAGATTATTTTATCTTTAAGTTTTTTTTTTAATTCATCATTTGCTTCTCTTCTAATATTTCTTACTGAGACTTTACTTTTTTCACCCATGTTTTTTAAAATTTTTATCAAATCTTTTCTTCTTTCCTCAGTTAAATCTGGAATCCTTAGTCTTATCATTTGTCCGTCTGTTTGAGGATTTATTCCAAGATCTGACTTCTGAATTGCGCTTTCAATTAAACTTATATTAGTTTTATCCCATATCTGTATTGAAATTAATCGAGCTTCAGGCACGCTCACCGTAGCAAGTTGATTAATTGGCATTAATTGTCCATATACATCAACTTTGATCGTATCAAGCATATTAATATTAGCTCTTCCGGTTCTTAGAGTAGATATATCTTTTCTAAGTGATTGAATGCTTTTATCCATTTTTAATGAATAATTTTTTTCATTAAATTCGCTGCTCACTCTTAAACTCCTTCACCAACTTTGTATCTAATAAATTCCAAAACCTTAAGAGGCTTATCAATTGAATTCTCATTTAAAATATCTGAAACCTTCTTCTTTGGGTCCATTATCCAAATTTGATTTATAAGTGAATTATCGTTTAAAAATTTTGTTATTTTACCTTTTGAAATTTTTTCTACCATTTCAGCTGATTTACCTGAATTAGCAATTTCAGCTTTAATAATTTCTAATTCTTTATCAACTAATGTTTTGTCTATATTCTGTTTGTCAATCGCTAATGGATTTGAGGCAGCAATATGCATTGCAACTTTAATACCTATTTCATCATTTTTTCCCTTAATAATCCCATCTAATTTTACTACAGATATTATTTTACCAATTCCTTTTTCAAAAGCTGAATGCACATAAAAAAAATTAGATCCCGATGAATTATTAAAAAACTTAGATCTCCTGATTGTTATTTTTTCACCAATTTTAGCGATCAAATTGACTAGATTATCTTTTACTAGAACTCCATTTTTCATATTAATTTCTAATAATTTACTAATATCACCTTTTGTTTTAAAATTTATTTCAGAGAGTTCTTTACAAAAATTTATAAAATCTTGATTTTTAGCTACAAAATCGGTTTCGCTATTTATTTCAATTAGTGAAATTTGTCCTTGATCTTCTTTAACTAAAGCTAAGCCTTCTGATGCTGTTCTGCTCATCTTCTTTGAAGCTTTAGCAATGCCTTTTTTTCTTAAAAATTCAATAGATTTTTCTATATCATTTTTTGTTTCATCAAGAGCCAATTTGCAATCTTTAAATCCTACACCTGTCAATTCTCTTAATTTTTTTATATTGTCTAATAAATTATTATCTGACATTTTTTAAATTGAAATTACTTTTCTTTTGTTTTACTGGCCTTCTTTTCATCACCTTTATCTTCTATTCCTTTAATAGATTTTTCAGCATCTTTGATGGTATCTTTTAAAAGTGCACAATATAAATTGATAGACCTTCTTGCATCGTCATTGCCAGGAACAGGAAAGTCTATGTCTGTTGGATCTGAATTAGTATCTAGTATAGCTATAATTGGAATATTTAATTTTTTTGCCTCTGCCACTGCTAGAGACTCGATATTAGTATCTATAATAAAAATTAAATCTGGTGTTTTTTTCATTTCAGAAATTCCGCCTAATGATCTTTGAAGTTTTTCTTTTTCTTTTCCAAACTTAAGTAATTCTTTTTTTGTGAAACCAAGGTTTTCTTTTGACAACTGATCCTCTAATTTTTTAAGTCTCTTAATTGAATTTTGAATTGTGTTCCAGTTTGTTAGCATTCCACCTAGCCATCTATAATTAACATAAAACTGACTAGTTTCTTTAGCTAGCTCACTTATTTGTTCGGAAGCTTGTTTTTTTGTAGAAACTAGCAATAATTTCCCGCCATTTGAAATTGTTTTATGAACAACATCTAAGGCGTTTTTTAAAAAGTCAACTGTTTGTGTTAAATCAATAATATGTATTGAATTCTTCTCTCCAAAAATATATTTCTTCATTTTTGGATTCCATCTCAAGGTTTTGTGACCTAGATGAACACCTGCTTCTAGAAGTTGTTTTATGTCTACTTTTGGTACGTTCATATATTTCCCGGTTAATCCACCACAGTAATTCCAAATATTTGGACCGGTAGGGCATTGCCCTTATAACTGTGTGCGAAATTAGAGACACATATATACAATCAAGCTAAAAAATCAACTATCTAAACTATTATTTTTTCCACGTAATTCTTTGCTTTTAGGGCTTTAAGGTGACTTAAGTCAAACTTCCTATTTGTATCAAGACAATAATGAGCCTTTTTCCTATTACTTTTAACGACTAAATTAATTGTAGTTTCTCCTTTATTAGATAGTAAGGCTTTTATTTCGTTAATATTATAATTTGTTTTTAGCTCAATAGTTACTTTTGAGTAAGGTCTATTAATCAAATCATCGAGATTAATTATTTTTCTCACATTTACTCTTTTTTTTATATTATCATTACTACTAATATCTTTTTGAAGAGTAAGAACGAATGTTTCAGACTCTTTTAATATTTCTCTGTTAGAAACTAAGATTTCTGCAAATAAAAATAATTCAAACTCAGAGTTTTTATCACTAAATTTCACGATAGCATAAGGTGTACCTTTTGCACTTTTTTTCTCCTGTATAGACATTATGGTTCCAGCAACCAATCCTTCTTTCTCATTATCATTAAAAAATTCATTATAGGCTTTAATATTTAATTGATCAAAAATATCATCATATTCATTTAATGGATGATCTGTTAAATAAAAACCTATTGACTTAAATTCCTCCGCTAAAAGTTCTTTTTTCTTCCAAACAATTGATGGCTCAAAATCAAATTTTTTCTCTTTACTTAATTCATCGTTAAAAAGATTTGTTTGTCGATTTTCTTTATCTTCATTTATAGTTTTTACATTTTGAATAATTTTTGGAATTGAAACTAAAATCTTATTTCTATCTTTTTCAAACTCATCAAATACTCCAGCTTTAACTAAACCTTCTAATTGCAATTTGTTTATATCTTTTGAGTTAACTCTATTAATAAAATCAGTGAAAGATTTAAATTTTCCATTTTTTTCTCTATCTTTTAATATATTAGATATAGCTTCATAACCGACATTTTTAATTGCACCTAAACCATAAAAAATTTTTCCATTCAAAGCCCTAAAATCTGGAAAGGACTCATTAATTGATGGATTAACAATTTTAATGTTTAGTTTTTTTAACTCTTCTACAAACTCTCTTAATTTTGAAGTACTTGTAAGTTCTGTAGACATTGTAGCTGCAATAAAATCTTCTTTATAGTATGTTTTTAAATAAGCTGTTTGGTAGGCTATTAAAGCATAGGCTGCTGCGTGACTTTTATTAAATCCGTACTGAGCGAATGGTTCAATCTTTGTAAAAACAAAATTTGCAACATCTTTTGAGATACCATTTTTAATTGCTCCATTAATAAATCTCTCTTTTTGTCTATCTAATTCAGCTTTTTTTTTCTTTCCCATTGCTCTACGTAATATATCTGCTTCACCAGCTGTGAACCCTGCTAATATTTGTGCAATTTGCATTACTTGCTCTTGATAGATAATTATTCCGTAAGTAGATTTTAATATTTCTTTTAGTGTTGGATGGATATAATCAGGCTCTTTAATTCCATTTTTACAGTCATTATAAACTGGGATGTTGCTCATTGGTCCGGGCCTGTATAAAGCTACAAGAGCAATTATATCATCTAATTTATTTGGTTTCATTTGTCTGATTGCTTCTCTCATTCCTGCGCTTTCAAGTTGGAATAATCCAGTTGTTTCTCCAGTTGAAAGCAAAGAGAAAACTTTCTCATCATTGTGATTTATTTTGCTGATATCTAAATTAATATTTTTTTGTTTTAATCTTTTAATTGTTTTATCTATTACAGTTAATGTTTTTAAACCAAGTAAATCGAATTTTACCAAACCTGCATTTTCAGATGAATACATATCGTATTGTGTTGATGGTAAAGTTAAATTCGAACCGTGATCAATATATAAAGGGAATTGCTCGGATAATTGATTTCCAGCTATAACAACTCCAGCTGCGTGTGTAGCCATATTACGATTGAGTCCCTCTAATTTTAAAGATAATTCTAAAAGTTTTTTTACTTTTACATTACCTTTTATTTCCTCTTTAAATCTTGGCTCTCTGTCAATCGACTCTTGAAGAGTAAGTGGTCTAGAGGGGTCAAATGGTACCATTTTACAAATTCTATCGACATGTCCATATGAAAGACCTAAAACTCTTCCAACATCTCTTAGTGCCATTCTCGCTTTTAGTTTTCCAAAAGTAATAATGTGTGCAACACCATTTTTATATTTAGATTTTAAATATTCAAAAACTTGATCTCTTTTTTCCTCGCAAAAATCTATATCAAAATCGGGCATCGAAATTCTATCAGGGTTTAAAAAACGCTCAAAAATTAAGTCAAATTCTATAGGGTCTAAGTCTGTAATATCTAAACAGTAAGCCACTAAAGATCCTGCTCCAGATCCTCTGCCTGGCCCAACTGGTATAGAATTTTTTTTTGCCCACTTGATATAGTCAGAAACTATTAAAAAATAACTCGCATAATTCATTGAATTGATGATGTTTATTTCATGAGAAAGTCTATCTTCATACTTTTTAATAACTTGTTCTTTTTTTTGAATATTATTTTTTTTTAAAATAAAATTATTTAATCTAATTTCTAAACCAATTTTTGCTAATCTTGAAATCTCGTTTTCTGGAGAAGTATTTTCACTGCCTCCTATGGACGGAAGAATCGGTTTCGATTTTTTGGGTTTAAAATTAAATCTCAAATGAAAATTGTAATTATTTTCTAAAGCTTCTGGTATATCTGAATATAAAGTTTTAAGATCATTTAAAGATTTGAAGAAATGCTGATTGCTATACTTAAAACGATTTCTATCATCAACAAAATTTTTCTCTCCAATACAAACCAGAGCATCATGAGCCTCGTACATATCTTGATTAAGATAAAATACTTCTTGTGATGCAATTAAGGGTAAATTAAGTTTTTTGGAAATTTCTAATAAATAATTTTCAAAATTTTTTTCTTGATCTTCATTATGACGCTGGATTTCAATATATATCCTATTATCATTAAAACTTTTCTTTAAGATACTAAGCATCTCTTCAACGTCTTTCAACTTATTCTTGTTGTAAAGTTTTCCAAAAAAATTTAAATAATTTCCTGTTAATAATATTAAGTCTTTATTGTTTTGAATAAGATCATTAATATCACAAGCAGGTTCATCTATTTGCGAGCTATCTAAATAACTTTTTGAAGATAATTTCGTTAAGTTTTTATAACCTACCTCTGTAGTTGCGTATAAAGTAATTTTTCCAATTACTCCTTTCGCTTTTAAATTTATCTGTGTGCCAATAATCGGTTGGGTTCCCACTTTTGATAACTTTTCGGAGAATTCTAATGCCCCACATAAGTTGTAGCTATCCGCTAGGCCTAAAGATTTTATTTTATTCGCTTTGCAATAATCAGCTAATTCATCAATTTTAATTGCACCCTCACAAATGGAATACTGTGTATGAATTTTTATATTGTTAAAATTTTTATTACTAACGGACATTAATCCGTTTTATACCACCATTAGAAATTGACAACTTGTAATCTGCCCTGTTAGCAAGTTCTCTATTATGAGTTGCAAAAATAATTGTTTTTTTGATTTTTTTAAGTTTTAGAAAATAGGAAAATATTTCTGAGGAAGTTTTGTAATCTAGATTACCAGTCGGTTCATCTGCCAATATTAAATTTGTTTCCGCTATTAAGGCCCTGGCTATTGCAACTCTTTGTTGCTCGCCACCAGATAATTCATTCGGAAAATGTTTGGACCTCTCTAATATTTTTACTGAGCTCAAAATTTTTTGTGCTTTTTTTTTTGCTTCTTCACTATTAATATTTTTTATTAATAATGGCATCATCACATTTTCAATAGCTGTAAAATCATTCAATAGGTTATTATCTTGAAAAATTATTGATATCTTTTCTCTTCTAATTTTATCTTTTTCTTCATCATTAAGTTTATTTGTAGAGATATCATTAATCTTTATATTTCCTTTAGACGGCTCATCTAATAACGCCAACAAGTGAAGTAGAGATGATTTTCCTGATCCAGATGGTCCAACTAAAGCAACGAGTTCTCCTCTTTTTATTTTAATATTTAATTTATCAAAAAGTGTAATATCTCCATTTAAATGTTTATAAGTCTTTTTTAAGTTTAAAGTTTCTACTATTGAATTACTCATATTTTAAAGCTCTAAAGGTTTTCATTTTTGAAATGTTTCTGGCAGGTATGTATGACGCAATTGCAGTTACTACTAGAGACAAAATGAAAATAATTGAAATTGAATATATATTTATTTCACTTGGAAGTTTTTCTAAAAAATAAATATCTGGCGGAAATATTTCTAAATTAAACACCGAAGATAAAATTACTCTTACTTTTTCAATATTTAATGAGAATAAAACTCCCAAAATAACACCACTGATTGAAGCAAAAAAACCTATAGAAAATCCAGTTAAAAAAAAAGTTTTTTTTATTGATGTATTATTAAACCCTAAAGTTTTTAGAATAGCAATTTCCTTTGTTTTATTTTTTATCAAGATGGTTAATCCAGAAATAATATTAAAAGCAGCAACAATTATAATTAAAGTTAAAATTATAAACATCACATTCCTTTCAACTTTAAGAGCGCTAAAAAAAGATTTATTTAAATCTGTCCATGTATAAATAAAGTAATTTTGATTTAGTTTTTTAATTTTTTCTTTATATCTATCGGCTTTTAAAGGATCATTTAAATAAATTTCAATATTTTGATCTTTAAAATCTTTATCGAAAATTGATAAAGCATCATTTACGTTCAAAAAAATTATATTCTGATCAAATTCTATAAAACCTGTATTAAAAATACCTGCTATTTTGAAATTTTCTTGTTTTGGTAAATTTCCCATGGGAGTAGCAACAAATGCAGAAGACATTAAGCTGGTATAATCACCTTCTTTCAAATCAAGATTAAAAGCAAGTTCAGATCCAATAAATATACTATTCTTATTAAATTCTTCAGTTTTACCTGATACAATATTTTTTTCTAAAAATTCAGAAATTTTTTTTTCGTTTCGATTTATACCTTTAAGTATTACTCCTTTTGCTTTATCGTTGCTAATTACTATGCCCTCGCCAGAAAAAGTTTTACTTATTGATATACCCTGGAATTCTTGGCGCAACTTTAATAAGTAATCATTCTCTATAGTAAAGCTGTTTGGTTGAATTACTATATGAGGATTAAGACCTAAAATTTTTTTTGTTAAATCAGTTTTAAAACCATTCATTACTGACATAACAATAATTAATATTGCTACACCAAGCATTATTCCTAAAAAGGAAAAAATGGAAATTATTTTTAAAAACCCTTCTTTTTTTTTGGGTCTAAGATTTCTTAATGAAATTAATCTTTCAATTTTTGTAAACAAGGTATCAATTCTTAAGTTTGGATTTGATGTCCTCTAAACTTAATATTACATTTTCAGAGTTTAGTTCTTTAAACTCAAATCTGTCACCTTCAGATTTTGACCCAATAATAATTTGATAAGGTATACCTATTAAGTCGTGTTTTTTAAATTTATTAGACATATTTTCATCAACATCATCTAACAATACGTCAATATTTTGTTTTTTTAGATCGTGGTAAATTTTTTCAGCTTTTATTAAATTTTCTTTATTATTTTTATTAAAACTTGGAATAATTACCACATCGAACGGTGAAACGGATTTTGGCCATTTCATTACGTTATTATTATATTTAGCTTCTATTATTGCTCCAACTAATCTAGAAACTCCAATACCATAAGATCCCATTTTTACTGATATTTTTTTTCCACTTTTATCATCAATTGTGCAACTCATTGGTTTTGAGTATTTATCTCCAAAATAAAATATATGTCCAACTTCAATACCCTTGGTTTTAATCTGATCTTTTTTTTCTACGGAATCATTAAATTTTTTTTCGTTATATTTCTCATCTGTCACAGCATAAACATCAGTGAAATCTTTTCGCATTTGAGCTAGAGAATTATCTTCGAATTCATATTTATTTAAATCAATCTCGAAAATTTTCCTATCTGCATAAATTTGACTTTCTCCAGTTTCAGCTAATATGATAAATTCGTGAGATAAATCTCCTCCAATAGGTCCTGTATCTGCAGCCATAGGAATTGCTTTTAATCCCAATCTATTAAAAGTTTTAAGATAGGAAAAAAACATTTTATTGTAAGATTTTTTTGCCTCCTCATCAGATACATCAAAAGAATATGCATCTTTCATATAAAACTCTTTACAACGCATTACTCCAAACCTAGGTCTTATCTCATCTCTAAATTTCCATTGAATATGATATAAAAGTTGGGGCAGCGATTTATATGATTTTACACTTGTTCTAAAAACGTCTGTAATAAGTTCTTCATTTGTTGGGCCATATAAAATTTCTCTTCCTTGACGATCTTTTATTCTTAGCATTTCTTCACCATAATCGTCATATCTCCCACTTTCTTTCCAAATCTCAGATGATTGAATAGTTGGCATTAACATCTCTTGAGCGCCAATAGAGTTTTGTTCCTCTCTAACGATTTGCTCTATTTTTTTCATTACTTTGAAGCCTAAAGGCAACCAAGAGTAAATTCCTGCCGAAGATTGTTTTATCATACCTGTTCTTAACATTAATTGATGGGACTTAATCTTAGCTTCAGCGGGTAAATCTTTAGTTATTGGAATAAATAATTTTGAAAGGTACATTTTATTGCAAATATTTTCTTAAATTTAATAAATTAAACTCAACTAGATAATATATTACAATAAAAATTATTGAAGTAATTAAAGTTGTAATTAAAAATTTTTTACCAATTTTAGGATTTATAGGAGCTCCAGGATCTACTCCTTCTATTTTTTCTTTGAATTTTTCTTTATTTGATTGAATTCCAACCGGTAATACAGAAAAGAAAATTATCCACCATATTAAAACATAAACTATAATAGAACCAGTAATTCCCACTATACCCTCGCAATATTTATATTAGTGAAAGGTTTTTTTCCTGTTTTTTCTCTAACGATTCTTCTACAATTTTGTTTAATTGTTTCTATTAAATTCTTTTGATGTTTTGGGTTATCTAATGAGAATGTTCTGCAAATATTAAAGATTTCATCTTCCATATCAAAAATAAATGGATCTTTTTTTTGACTTTCTGGTATCCCCTTAAAAGAAATGATTGGTTTTTTTATTTTTCCATTATTTGAAAGCAAAAGTGTAATTTCTAAATAGCCATTGATTGATAAATTTTTTCTATCTTTAATTGACTGTGAGTCTGTTTCAACGTTTACACTACCATCTAAATAAATTCTGCCTGACGGTGCTTTATCTATAATTTCTGGAAATTTACCTGGTAATAATTTTATTATATCTCCATTTTCAATTAGTAATGTTTTGGGAACTTGCATTTCTTTAGCAAACTTTACATGTTCTTGCATATGTCTGTGCTCACCATGAACTGGAATAACACTTTTAGGATTTACCCATTTATACATATCTTTTAAATCATCTCTATTAGGATGACCTGATACATGAACAAACGCATTTTCTTCGCTGATTATCTCCATGTTGTTTTTTACTATTAGATTTTGTAATTGATATAATTTTTTTTCATTTCCAGGAATAATTTTTGAAGAAAAAATTACACAATCACCATCTTCTAAAAATACTTCTGGGTGAGACCCATTAATTATTCTATTCATGGCCCCCATAGGTTCACCTTGGCTTCCAGTTGCTAAATATAGGATTTTATTTTTAGATACCTTTTTTGCATCTCTTGGTTCGAGTGGTTCAATTAATCCTTTGAGATAACCACATTTTTTTGCAGCTTTATATATTCGATGCATTGATCTTCCAACAAGACAAATGGATCTTCCTGTTTTCTTCGCACAATAAAAAATAGACTCCATCCTTGCCACATTTGATGCAAATGAAGTAACTAAAATCCTTTTTGTTTTAAGTTCCATTATCCTTAGCAAGCTGTCTCTTACATCTGACTCTGATCCTGCTCTTCCCGGGCTAAAAATATTTGTTGAATCACAAATCATTGCAGAAACACCCTCATCTCCAATTTTTTTTAATTTTTCTTCATCAATTTTATTTCCGATCAAAGGATTAGGATCTATTTTCCAATCACCTGTGTGTAAAATTGTTCCTAATGGTGTTTTAATACTTAATCCATTAGGCTCTAAAATTGAGTGAGTTAGTGTAACAAAATCTATTTCAAATTCTCCAAGTTTAATTTTGCTATTTAAAGGTACAATCTTTAAATAAGGAGAAATATCAATTTTTTTTTCTTTAAATTTTTCTGTTATTAATGCTGCTGTGAAAGGAGTTGCATATAATTTACATTTAAGCTCAGGCCAAATATGTGCTACGGCACCAATGTGATCTTCATGTGCATGAGTTAAAACTACACCGAGTAAATCATCTTTTTTATCAATTATAAAACCTGGGTCAGGCATAATTAAATCAATACCGGGAATAGAGTCATCGGCAAAAGTTACTCCCATATCAACGATTATCCATTTTTGATTATCTTCTTTACCATACGCAAAGAGATTCATGTTCATGCCAATTTCACCAGACCCACCTAATGGACAAAAAAGTAATTCTTCTTTACTCATAAAAATTTCTTATAAATTTTTGCTATTCCTTTGATTGTTATATTTTGATCGATCAGCACTTTTTTTTTAATTGAATTTTTAAAAAAATTTGCATATCCACCAGTTAAAATAATTTTAAAATTCGTTTTATTAGTTTTAACAATTTTATTTATTATATTATTTATCAAGCCCTCGTAACCCCACATAAATCCAGCGTTAAGAGCGTCTTTAGTATTTTTTCCAAAACTTTTTTTTATATTTTTCAATTTAATTAAAGGAAGTAGAGCAGTTGAATTATATAAATTAGTAATTGAGAGCTTAACACCTGGAGCAATTACGCCTCCTTCATAGATGTAATTCTTAATAACATCAAATGTAGTAGCTGTTCCAAAATCTACTACTAAACAATTTTTAAACTTTTGAACACCAATTGCATTCGCTATTCTATCTGAGCCTAGTTGTTTTGTATTTTTTAAATTTAATTTAATTATTTTTGTTAAATCAAAATCCTTAACCTCATAAATTTTATATTTAGTGTGTTTAAATCTTTTTTTCATTTTTTTAAATACTAATGGAACAACACTTGAAAATAAAAAATTTGGATTTAGACTTTTTGTTTTATAACGACTTATAATTCTTTTCAAAAAATTATTTTTTATATTTGTTTTAGTGTCAATTTCAAAATGTTTAATAATTTTAAATTTGTGATTTAAAAGGCAAATTTTCGTGGAAGTGTTGCCTATATCTCCGATTAAGTATTTCATAAATTATTTATATTTTTTTTTTAACTCTTGAAATGAATATGTTTTTAATCTTCTTAGCAAATTTTCATACTCTTTTTTGATATTTTCTAATAGTTTTTTGTTATTAATTTTTTTTTTAGTTATATCTTTTAATGAGATTGAATTAAATTGTTTAGTTATCGGATTAAAATTTGTATTAATGCCTATTCCAATTATTAGGAAGTTTTTTTTTCCATTTTTGAGCACTTCTTGT
>Ga0255759_10000871_pt1 | contig 27262 bp, 44 predicted proteins | sample 101ome_20_FD_179959 | JGI IMG/M metagenome (GOLD analysis project Ga0255759, IMG submission 179959) | Coastal salt marsh microbial communities from the Groves Creek Marsh, Skidaway Island, Georgia - 101404AT metaG (version 2) | ecosystem: Environmental > Aquatic > Marine > Intertidal zone >...
ACTTAGTATCGACAATAAAAATTGTGTCAAGTGTATGCATTGCATAAACGTAACATCACCTATGACACACAAGTACAATGACATCGGAGACTTCAGTGGCATACTTGAGCCAGGAGATGACAAAGGCGTTACAATTAGTGTAGGTGGTAAGCGTACACTTAAGATTGGAGACTTATTTGGTACAGTTGTTATTCCATTCCTAAAAGTAGAAACAGAAGAGGATTATGAATACCTTGAAGAACTTGCTGGCGAGATGATTGACTTCTTTGCTGAGAATGCCTTAGAGCATGAGCGTACAGGAGAAATGATCGAGCGTATTGGTATTGTAAACTTCCTAGAAGGTATAGGCTTAGACGTAGATCCAAACATGGTTGAGAGTCCACGTTATATGAGTTATGTTCGTATGGACAAATGGGATGAAGAAGCAACCAAATGGTTTGAGAACAAAGCAGAGAAAGAGGCTGTATAATTGAATACTATTCAAAGACGAGCATTTGATTGGTGGGACAAACTTCCTATGACTAACAAGGTTTGGTTTGGTCAAATGTATGGAGAGTTACTCACTAATAGACAAATGATATGTAGAGCATATCAAGAACACGTAATAGAAAAAAGAAATCATTTGCGTGTAGTTAAGTAATGTGGGTACTTGTGTTCTTAATGCTTCAAGACGAGGCTGTCATAGTAAAACGACTAAACACCTTTGAAGCAGAAGAACAATGTGTTTTTAAACAATACGAGTTAATGCCTTACTTAGAAAAAGGCGAAGCACTTGAATGTTGGAGGGTAAGCGAATGATTTATGTTTGTAGGCAATGCAATAAAAGAACACACGATACGCACCATCATACAGCTGGCGGAACAATTTCATTCTGTTCCCCAGAGTGTAAACGTATCTGGGAAAAGACTAAGAAATAAATACTTGAGCAAAACGGTCGGACTTCATGTCTGACCTGCTTTTTAATTTAATCTTTACACGATTGTAATCTAATCTTAACAGGATATTGCTTAAATAAAATGTCAAAGATGGGTATCTTTGATGTTAGTGAGCGACGGGGTAAAGCCGCCAAACTAAGGAAAATAAAATGAAAGCGATGATACTAGCACTCTTTCTGAGTGCTATTTCTTTGAGCGTATCTGCTGAAGAAACAGAACACAACTATAAATTAAAAAACAACGATTGGGTTTATACCTATAGGCATAGAGAAGGCACTTGGCACACAGAGATAGGCAACAGCATAGGACCAGTACAGGTAATGTATAGATATGCAGACCTAGATGGAACAATTGAAAATAGAATAAAATTCACACACAAACTATTTCAATATAAAAATTTTAAAATAGGCCACAGAATGGAGTATAGGCATTTTGATAATCAAGAATCGCATTGGCGATATCGCTTCATATTAGAAGCAAAGAAAGAGATAGTTGACAATATCTATCTTTGGGCAAAGGTACAACCTAGATGGAGTTTCAAAGACAAAACAAGTTTTGATGCTCGCGATCAATTGGGAATACAATTTGTTTCAGGTAAATTAAAGATTACACCTTTTATAGAAAGAGGTGCAACAGAAGACTATCGACAAAAAAATGTCTTGTATGGAACCTACTTTGAGTATACACTATAAATAAATGTGACAAGCAACGTCGAGCTTGTTATCTAAAGTGAGCGACGGGGTAAAGCCGTCAAGCAGAGGAGAACAAAATGGACGCACTCACCTTATGGAGCCTGGCAGGCTTCTTATTTGCCGCATATGCGGTTATTGCCAACGACTCAGTACAGACTCTCGGTACATGGATGGCATCAAACAATGAGAGATTCAACTATAAAACTTTATGGGCCGCCGCTAGTGCGGTTTTATTATGTACGCTATGGTATGGCTGGTCGGCCAACGGTGGCGACATATCATATGGCAGGTTGAATAAAATACCGTGGCAAGAGATACAATGGTATCACGCAGCCGCACCGGCAATTCTAGTTGCACTGACACGACTAGGTGTACCGGTATCAACTTCCTTTTTAGTGTTAAGTGCTTTTGCAAGTACTTTTGTGCTAGAAAAGATGTTGATGAAAAGCATAATGGGATATGGTATTGCGGCACTGTTCGCATACGGAGTTTGGTATGTAGTAAGCAGATACCTAGACGAAAGTGTCCCTGTTAAAGAAGAAAATAAAAATTATTGGCGGATAGCACAATGGGTAGCAACTGGCGGTTTGTGGTGGACGTGGCTCAGTCACGATATGGCAAACATTGCTGTATTCCTACCACGTGTAATACCAGTTGACCTAATGATTTTTGTTAGTTTAGTATTCGTTGCTGGCTTGTTCTTTATGTTTAGAGAACGTGGCGGCAAGATACAAGAAATTGTACTAGAAAAACACAACACTAGATACGTAAGGTCAGCTACATTAATTGACCTTTTTTATTGGTTGTGTTTGTACTTCTTCAAAGAGCTAAACGATATTCCTATGAGTACTACTTGGGTGTTCGTTGGTATGCTTGCAGGTCGTGAACTTGCTATTGCTACATTCACTGGCAAGAAGAAGACCAAGGCAGTCTTTCCACTAGTTGCAAAAGACTTCCAAAAAATGATGATAGGTTTGGGTGCGTCAGTAGCACTTGTTCTTATGATTCATTACTTGATTGTTCCTTATCAAATAGGACTTTAAGAAAGCGGTAAGGTTGTGTTCGACGGCACAACCTTTTTTCTTGACTTTTGTAATGAACTATGTTTAAATATAAAAATAGCAATTAACAACTTCCACACGGGAAAGGACACAGTTTGAAAATGAAAATTATCTCAGGAAATGCTAATCCAGATTTAGCAGAGGCAATAGCTGAACACTGTTTTGCAGGCCTAGTTCCATCTAAAGTTACAACATTTGCAGACGGAGAAACAAGTGTTGAATTTTTAGAAAATATTAGAGGTGAAGATGTTTTTATTGTACAACCTACATCAACACCGGTAAATGACAATTTAATGGAACTTCTAGTAATGATAGATGCCGCAAGACGTTCTAGTGTGAAACGTATAACAGCGGTCATTCCTTATTTTGGTTATGCACGACAGGATCGTAAAAGTGCGAGCCGCACACCTATCACAGCAAAACTAGTTGCTAATCTAATTGTTCAGGCTGGTGCTGATAGAGTGCTTACAATGGATTTACATGCTGGACAGATACAAGGCTTCTTTGATATTCCTGTGGACGATTTAACAAGCCGTGTAGTATTTGCCAAAGACATAAAACGCACACTTGGTATAATTGACGATCCTGAAGTAGAACAAGCAGGTACAGTTTTTGTAAGTCCTGATGCAGGGGGTGTTGTAAGAGCTCGTAAATTTGCAGATATGTTTCACGGTGAAATTGCTATTGTTGACAAGCGCAGACCCGAAGCAGGCAAGTCAGAGGTAATGAATCTAATTGGTGATGTAAAAGATAAACATGCAATCCTTGTAGACGATATTGTTGATAGTGGCGGCACATTATGTAATGCCGCTAAAGCAATTATGGATGCAGGGGCTTTAAGTGTTCGTGCATATATTACACACGGTGTACTAAGCGGAGAAGCATGTCAGCGTGTGGAAAAGAGTGTTCTTGACGAATTAGTAGTTACTGACAGCATTACATATAAGTGTCCTAGGACTGTAAAAAAAGTGCGCCAAGTATCAGTTGGAGCACTTTTTGGTGAAGCAATTAGACGAGTGTCTAATGAAGAATCTGTGTCAAGTTTATTTGAACTTAGGATTTAGCATTTTCTATATGCTTGATATATTCATCGATGCTATGGTCGGAAAAACTGTCAATTTTTCCCTGTTTCCACCCCATCCAGATGCCTCGTAACTTATCTTTTACTCTTTGCCAGCCAGTTGGATTTCTTAAAAGACCGTAAGCATTTATGTAATGTTCTTCTCCATGGTGTTTGTAACCCATAATGTTAAAAGGTACAGTAGTAACTATATCATTGTTATTTTTCCAACGATGATGCACAATACCTAAACTGTCACAATATCCGGGCCAACCTACTCTAGGTGATCCATATGTATAAAGTTCTTCTACAGGATTTATATCAGGATATAAATGACAACGACTAGCCATTATAGTTGCCATTGCCGCACCTAAACTATGTCCACAAAACCAAAGTTTTTTATTGTCGTTAGCCTTACGATTTATATCTTCTAATACCATAGGCCAAAGTTCATCAACTTCTGCTTTAAAACCTTTATGTACTCTGGAAATAGTTTCCGCAACTACTGGTAGAGCATTTGCGTCTGCTTTTATATCGTTAAATTCTGTAGGTTGTGTACCTCTACATGCTATTACTAAATCGGTTTTATTCATAAAGCGGTATGCTTGTGCGCCTTTTTTATCGTAAAACTCTGTAGTAGTAAATCCTAATGTTTTTGCTTGCTTTTTCGCTTCGTCGATGTTATTATATGCTATCTTTGATAACTTAGCGAATAATAATGATCTTTCTAAAATATTTAAATCATTTATCTTATACATTTCTCCCTCCGTGTTGCCCAAGTAGTACAGTTATTTATTGTTCTCTACACTAAATACTACATATAGGAACGGAACCATGCGTAAAAAGACGAGAAGCATACTTGAGGAACTTAATAATCTTGGCAGGCCAAAGAATGATGATCTGTTAATTGAGACCACAGCAAGTAATATAATTGAAAGCTCTATTAATCTACTTAATATGATTCACCGTGTTTACGACCAAGACAATGCCGCTGAACTAGAAAGGCGTTTTCTTAACAGTATCAGATCGGGAGATCCAAGAAAGTTTAAAAGAAGCATTGCTAGAATTATGGAGGCAAAAGATAATGATACTGAATGAAGGCGGCAACATTTGGCCAGATGAAACTGAAGACTTTGATCACGCCATCATAGGTGATATGATGAAGCAGATTAATAGTGTAGTATCTAAAACTGGTGCAAAAGCTCTGCCAATTGGGTCAGGTGCAACACCTACCCCTGGTAAACGTTCAGGCGACTTAGACATGATTATTGATGCTGGCACATTATTAAACTTCTTTAAAGTTAAGACTCCTAAAGATGCTAGAGTTGAACTAGAAAAAATGTTCCAACAAGCAGGTTTCGATACAAAGAAAACAGGAACAAGCGTACATGTTAAAACAACAATTGGCGATTCTGCACAGCAAGTTGACATCATGGTTGTTGACAATGGCGAAACAGCACAGAAGTTCCATGTTCATGATATTCCTAAAGGTTCGCCATACAAAGGCGTACACAAACAAATACTAATTGCAGACCTTGCAAAGAACACAGTAACAGACGATCACCCAGAAGGGTTTAAGTGGAGTGCATATAAAGGACTACTAGATCGTAGAGATGATGCTCTAGTATCTAGTAACTTAGACGAAATTGCTAAAATACTATTAGGCGGCAATGCTAGTGCTAAAGATTTAGGATCAGTTGAAGCAATGGTTAAAGTAAGTCCAAAAGCAAAAGAACTTGTTGATGCACTAGAAGCAAACGACGATCCAAAGCATCCATGGAAAAAATCAAAAGTTAACACTGAAAGTTTTTCCGATAGAGAATTACGCAGAATAAGAGAGTTACTACCTAGATGAGATTTACAGAATTTAGACATGTCCTAACAGAAGCGGCAAAGGTTGGTAGAGAGTACCAGCACTTAGAAGACCTAGTGTTTGTTGACGGGTCTAAAGGTGCTCTTAAAGCCGCAGACATTTTAGATAACTTAGGTAAAGATAGTTCAGATGTTGCAATTAAGTGGGACGGCAATCCAACTATCTACTGGGGTAGAGAAAACGACGGACAGTTTGTAATGGTAGGTAAAAACGGATGGGGTCGTAACAAAAGTACTAGCGCAGAAGACCTAGCAAAATTTATTAAAAATAGTGGCAAGGGAGAAGATTGGCGTGAGAAATTTGGCAACGATATGGCCGGTATATTTAATATACTAAAAAATGCAACACCGCCGAGCGTTGATCAATATGTTTACGGAGATTTGTTATATCATCCTGGTAAACCTTACACAATTCAAGATGGAAAGATTAAGTTCACACCAAACAAAGTAACTTACACTGTTGACGCTAACAGCGAGTTAGGCAAAAGGATAGCACAATCTAAAGTAGGTGTAACAGTACACACTCGTTATGATGAGTTCGGCGATAAGTCAGGACAGCCTATACAACAAACAGGCGAATTAAATAACAAAGATGTAGTTGTACTAGGACAAACGTATGTAAGTCACCAACCTAGTGTTGATGCAAAAGGAACTGATACAATACGTAAGCAAGTAAACGCAAATGCCCAAGCAATAGACTCATTCTTAGCAGGCACCCAAGGATTAAGCAATCCTTCAGCGATTATTTACACTTATATGAATCATATGACTCGTACACAACAAATTAATAATATCGAAAAAGGATTTTTTGATTGGCTAAAAACAAGTAAAGTCAGTCAAGGACAACAGGCAAAACTAGCGGCTATGAATGAACAAAATCCAAAAGCATTGCCAGCAATATTTGCACTTGTTAAGCAAATAATGGCGGCCAAGGATGATATCATAAATCAACTAGATCAAGCTGATGCAGATATAAAAGCATCAACAGGCGATGAGCAAGGCGGCGAAGGCTACGTTGCTCAGAAGTCAAAAGTAAAACTGGTTCCACGAGCTAGATGGCAACCAAACTAAAAGGAAAAGAAAATGAAAATTAATGAATTAATTTTAGAAGCAGACTTTGATATGGATTACCGTCCAGGGTTTGACACACACGGATCAGAGCTTGACAAAGATGATGATACTGTTGCTATTAAACTGAAGGGCGAACCAATGCAAGTCCAACTTATGAGAATTGAAGACTCTGAGGACGATCCAGATATTAAGAATCCAGTTAGAAGTGTTAAGACCGACGACGGCAAAGAAATTAGAGTTGAGCGTCCAGAAGCAATGGCAATACTTAAGGTACTTAAAGGTCCTGGTAAGCCAGAGCAAAAACTAGCACTACAACAAAAAATCCAAAGCTCAGAAGGCTTAATGTCAATTCTAAATATTTTACGTAAGAAAAAGTAATGGACTTTATAAGAGCATTAGAAAACAATCAAGAAGTGATATCTGATAAAGATAGTGCTGAATTTCTTGACAAGTTGGAAGAGCTACAGTTAGTTTTTAACGATCTAGAAGAGCTAGATGAAGGCGCATTTGACCGTATTGAAAAACGTGTTGAAGCAAGAGACCTAGCTCTTTATAGAATGATTGTAGGTCAAAGCAATATGATGCTCACCAAAAAGTTTCTAGAACTAGCATTAGACGGTAAACCAGTGCCAGGAACAATAGTAAAAGGCTTTATTCCTGCACTACAAATGCTTGATGATATAGTTACAGCAGGCCCTGGATACGTGCAAATGCTTAGATTATTGCATCAGAGAGCCAAAAAAGGTCGATAAACGCCTTTTTTTCCTAAAAAGACTAAATAATAATAAGCACTTCGAGGAGCTCGAAGATGTGTCATTAGATAATTTATAGGAGAAATAAAATGGCAACACAACCAAAAGTTAATGGTTTAACAACCGCAGGTAGTTTTTACGGCTACGATCCACTAGTATTTTCAGTTACTAACACAGCAGCTGATATCGGAACAGCAGACACAGCGTCAGTTGACGGTGTAGCGGCTTTCACAGAAGGTAACTTCTCAAAGTCAATCCGTGCTATTCAACAGCAAATGTCAATCGTACACATTGGTGCACGTGAAGACGCAGGCTTCGTTGTTATGGTAGACGGCGCATCTGCAAACGCATATGTTTCAGCTAACAGCGACAGCGATGTTGGTGCAGCTATTGATGCATTAGTTTCAGCAGGTACAGGTAAATCAGACGTTACTGTAGCAGCTCTAACTTTAGCATTTAGCGAATTAGCATAATTCCTAGCTACCTTTAGGAACCGACGTTACCAGGCGTCACTAAAAGGGTTCAGTTTTTACTGAACCCTTTTTTTATGACCTTAAATAGTACTATGCTCTTCAAGATGAAAACACTAATTGATATTACGCCTACATACACAAGGCGTACCGAAGATAGGTTTATGTACAATCAACATCAGAACTACATGACCGCTGTACAAACTCTTGGTTTGCGTAGTAACCCTAGTAAGATAACGGTAGATTCAGGCGAAGAAGAATTACAAGAAAATGAGTTTGGCACTCGTTTTAAAGGCAAACACAAAGTCTGGACATTAACATTTGAAGTAGAAAGAGAAGGTAGTTTAGAAGTTAGTCAATTAGTAGAGGACTTTGATCTAGTGCCTTTTATTAAAGACCTAGATGAAACTATAGACATTCAAAATCCTGTATTTCAGTCTACTGATATGAAAAATATTAATACTGTTTTTTATGAAATATGATAAATAAAATTATACAGAGGCATATCAGGCAATCTATTTTAAGGCCAACTACGAGTTTACTTAAACAATAATCCTTGAGCAGGATAACGGAGATATAGATGGCCAATGCCACAACAAAACTAGAAAGAGAAAACTTAGAAGCACATGTAGACTTATGCGCTCAGCGTTATGAAGTACTAGAAGGACGTCTTACTAAGATTGAACAAAAAGTAGAAGATATACATCACGATATAACAGAAGGTCAAAAGTCAATGACCAAAGTGTTAATCGGAACAGCTGGCACAATCGTTGCTGGTTTACTATCTACCATAGTCGTAATACTATTAAACGCACAATAATCCGATAAATAACTATATGTTATTAAGAGAGATTACCTTACCACTTGACGAATCTAAAATGGCCTGGGCTAAACGCGGCAACAAAGTTGTACGTAAGTTTAGATGCACAGGCGGAAAGCGCCATGGTAGGATTGTTGCTAATATATCACAATGTTTTGCAAAACCTGATATGAAAAAGCGTATCAAGTTAAAAATGACAAAAGCAAGACTAGGTTCAAAGATGGCTAGAAAGGCTCGTAAAACAAAAAGAGTTAATCCAGCAAGTCGTAGAGTAGCAGCTCTTAATAAAGCAAGTAGACCAAAGAGAATCTAATGTTTTTGAGAGAGATTACAGAAGGTGCAACTTCAATCTACGGACGCAAAGGCGGGAAGAATGTTCGTAGGTATAGATGTAACAGTGGTCCACGTAAAGGACGTATTGTTGCAAAAATGTCTACTTGTACAGCGCCAAAGAGTGTAAAGAAGGCCACTACTCTTAAAAAAATAAAAAGGTCTAAGGCGCCCACTATAAAGGTAAAAAGCACAAGAACAAAACGTGCAAATCCAGCATCACGCAGATTACCTAGGGTAAATATTAATATGAGAACTAGACGTAAAAAGTCTAAGGCAAAAAGGATTTAAAATGAAAATAAATGAGATAGTACAAGCGGGCAAACCATCAATTATTAAAAACCTTAAGCCTGGACAGTCAGCAGAAGTAGATCATATGGATGGCACAAAAACAATTATAGATCTTAAGAAAAACCCAAATGCACTACAAAAAGATCCTAAGACAAAGAAAGTGTCTCTTGTTAAAAAGCCACAACCGGGACAAAAAGTTAATCCAGCCACTCAAGCAAAAAGAGGCGACAAGGTTATTGTCCAGCCATGAAGTTAAATGATTTAATTACTAGTTTTAGAATAGCTCTATCAAACGAAGAAGCAGAAGTTTTAGAAAAAGTAAAGCCAGTGCAACCGTTGCACAGTTTCACAGATAGAGAACAAGTCGTAATCGAGAACTTGATACGCAAAAGTTTAGTAAGTAAAGTAGTTCGTAAAAATATGGTAATGGTGGTGCAAAATGAATTCGGAACTAGCCAAGAGGCTTGAACACTTAATCAATAGCAAAATAAAAGATTATCCTTTACCCATAGTTAAAGGAAATTCCATTCGGATAAAAAATTACGTAGTAAGGTTTAGCAAGAAGGCAGGATGGCTTGTATACGATTGTGCAAAAGGTGTACAAGTTGGTAGATTCTTTGCAAAGTCTGCCGCTCTTGCGTATGCAAAGGTATTGTCATCAACTGACAATACTTGGTCATTGCAAAACATAAAAAAATTAGATGATCAATTAAGTAAACACTATCAGGATTGTGTTTTTTATAATCATTCTATGAAAAAGACAAAAGACATGACCAGATATGATGTGCTAGCCACTAGATTTGACATAAGTTATGATATAGCATATGATGTCAAGTCGCAACTGGATGACATTATCCTGTATTAAATGATAAATAAATATACAAAAGAACAACATTTAGGAAGTTGAACAATGAACATTAGAGAAATATCAAAACCGATTACAGCAAAGGCTCTAAATGAAAGCCTAGCAACAAAGTTTGGCCAGCGTCTAAACTTAGAAGAATTTAGTTTAAGTCAATTACAGGACGCACAAAACAAATTACGTACTCAATTAAGCCAAGTTGAAACTAAAGAAAGTTTTAGCTCTACACAAAATCCAGCATACCAAAAATCAAAACTATTCCTAGATGTTATTAATGCTGAAATTGGTGAAAGAGGTGATATTGACGAAGCTGAAAAAATTGTAGAAGGTAAAGAAGACGAAGCAGAACTAGTAATGGCTGCCAAAGATATGGTTGACAGAGTTACAGGTTGGATGGAAGATACAGCAGAGATGCAAACAGAATCAATGCTAGAACTTGCTGATGCTATCCGTGACGAACTAGGAAGCGAACAGTCTGAATCATTTGTTAACACAGTCAAGCCAGCACTAGAGCAACTATACGCAACAATGGAAACAACACGTGATGCACTTACAAATGGTGTAGGTATGCTAACTGGTGAAGGTGACATGGCAGAGCCAATGGGATCTGACGACATGGGGGACATGGGCGACATGGAACCAACAGACGACATGGATATGGATGCAGAAGCACCTGTAGATGACATGGGCGACGACTTCGGTGCAGATGATGCGGCTGCAGGCGGCGAAGAAGAAGCTGGTCGTGAAAAGCGTGAAAGCGTAGACAATTCAAAAAAAAAGATCTAACTGATTCAAAAAAAAAGATAGCTGAAGCTTTAGACGAAGCCGGCACTTTAGTTCAGATAATCAAAACAATCAAACCAGGCACAACTATCACTTGGGATAGTCTAAATGGCTATATGAAGAAAGCAGGCGTGCCACAGTTTGATTATAACACATTCAAAGAAACATACGATACTAATCCACAACTTCAGAAACTAGTTAAGTTTGATCCTAAAGGGGTAACTATTAATGATAGCTCAATGGATCAACTAGGTAGTACTGAGCCAAGCTCTGCCGATACAGTAGGCGATATGGCAAAGAGAGCAACTGATTTAAGCGACTTATAGGTTGACATTCCATAGTTATTGTTGTACAATAATAATCTAAAGGACCTATTCATGTCATTAATTACCGAAAAATTTGTATATGAAAAACTTCAGCGAGTTGAAGTTAACGGCAAACGTAAGTATGCCGCACCTGGCGGTGTACCAGTAGCAAGTGTAACAACTATCTTAGACGCAACAAAAGATAAAACACATCTAATTGCATGGCGAAAAAGGGTGGGTGAACAAAAAGCACAAGAGATTGTAACAGAAGCTGCCGGTGTTGGTACCCGTATGCACAAATACCTTGAAGACTATATTGACACAGGTGAATGGCCTCAACCAGGTAGTAATCCCTACGCTCAACAAGCGCACATGATGGCAACACAAATTAAAGAAAATGCAATGGTTGATGTTGATGAAATATGGCGTAGTGAAGTTCCGTTGTATGTGCCAGGAATTTATGCAGGCACAACTGACCTTGTAGGACAATACAAAGGTCAGCCGTGTATTATGGACTTTAAACAAACTAATAAACCTAAGAAACTAGAATGGGTTTATGACTATTTCCTACAATTAACAGCATATGCAATAGCACATAATGAAGTACACGGAACAGACATACGCGAAGGACATGTGTTTATGTGTAGTAGAGCAGGTGAATATCAACAGTTTGACATATGGCCAGATGAATTTGACGAGTGGAAAGAAGAATGGTGGAAACGAGTATACTCTTATTATGAGATGCAAGCATAAATACATTATAAAAGTTAATGTAGGAGAATATAGTGGCCGTAGTTCAAATCAGTCGTATCCAAGTTCGTAGAGGACAAGCAAATACTGGATCAGGAATCCCACAGCTTGCTGGTGGTGAATTTGGCTGGGCTGTAGATAACCAAGAACTTTACATTGGTAATGGCTCAGTAGCAGAAGGATCTCCTTCTGTTGGCAATACAAAGGTTTTAACAGAGCATGATAACCTTTTTGACCTAGTAGGAACATATTCTTACAGACGAGGCGATATTGATACTGGCGAAGGTGTTGTTATTGAACGCACCCTTAATGCAAGGCTAGATGATATTGTAAGTGTAAGGTCATTTGGTTGTAGAGGCGATGGTTCTGACTGTACAGCACAATTACAAAAAGCCCTATATGAACTTTATCTAAATCCTTCAAACAAAACAAATCCGCAAAGCAGAGTTGTATTGCATGTGGAACCAGGCATTTACAGAATAAGTAATACAGTTCACATACCACCATATGCAACTATTGCAGGTGCAGGCAAAGAAAAAACAGTTTTTATAAAAACTGGAGACTTTGCGATGTTCAAAACTATTAGTAGTAATTCTACATATACAGGCGCATTAAATAGTGCTGTACCTATAGAAGATCCATTGCTAACCTATGCAGATAGTGCAAGGTATATTACACTAAAAGATTGTACCCTACAAACAGAATCAGAAGACGGAACATTGTTGATTCTTAATAGTTGTAGAGACAGTCGTTTTGAAAACGTTAAATTTGAAGGAAGTAAATTAACAAACACAGCAACTAACCCTTCTGTTACTATCAGAAGTAAAAGTAATGCTGTGAGATCAGAATTTAATCGCTTTATAGACTGTGAATTTGTATCAACAGGGTATGCAATTCAATCTAATCATAATATATCACGTAACGAAATTGATTCTTGTAAGTTCTTTAATATTACAAAAGCAATAGAGTTTGGTGTAACACCAACTATTGGCCAAGAAAATGCTACTGATAACAATATTAGAGAATGCTATTTTGAGAACATTGAACAGCAAGCGATACACATAGAGAACGGAACCCGTAACTCTACGATTAATTGTAGATTTGGACCTAGCGTTGGTAACAACGGAGGTAGTGAAGCAACAGTTGCTCACAGCATTATAAAATTTGGTGAAGCAGGCAATATTTCAGTTGACAACGAGTTCGATAGAACATATAATCTTAGTATTAATCAGGCGTACTTGGTAACTAAACCATTTATTCCAGAAGTTGAAGGACCTGTTTTCTACGAACACGGGTATACTGAATCGGTAGAGTTGTCACAAGTTGGCACACCTCAATTACTATTCAGACTACCCGCTGATACCACTAAGTCTTTTGATATAGACTATTGGTATAAGACTGACGTGCAAGGTAGAGTTTTTTCTAGATCAGGAACTTTGACAGTATTTGTAAATAGAGAGAACAACAGCGTTAGTGTTATGGATGAATATGATATCAGTGGCTTAGATTCAATTGGAGAGAGCTTGCAATTTAGTGCGGTTCTGAATCAATTAGAATCAGCATGGTCGGCACAGGTTAAGTATATTAACCAAATTGATTCAGGGAATTTAACATTTAAAATCAGATCTAGAAGCTAGATTCATGTTTGAAGACACATATGAATTAAGACTTCAATCATGGCATGATTTTAGAGAAGAGTTAGAAGCTCACCCCGACCCTTTTCAACATGTAATAGATGCATACAAGCGAGTTCCTCGTGTCAGCATTCATACTGACCCTTGGGATCAAAAGGTATGGCCTCAACCTTGGGAACTGATATCCGAAAACCAGTACTGTGAGTTTTGCACCGTATTAGGAATGTGCTATTCTTTACAGTTAACACAACGTTTTATTGACGCAGAAGCAGAGATACATATCTGTATAGATAGAGAGAATAATGAAACCTACTATCTATTACATCTTAAAGACAGAGTAATTGGCTATGATCCAGAGACGCACATTGCCCAAAAAGATCTGCCCGAAAGTGTAATTTCGCAACGTGTGTACCACATGCCGCGTCTACAATAAATATTAAACTTAATAGGAAAGATAGGAGAACAACATGTCCAACGGCATTCAAATCATAAAAAGAAATGGCAATCACGAACCCCTTAACATTGAAAAAATACACAAAGTAGTAGAATTTGCTTGTGAAAACTTGGCAGGAGTGAGTAGTAGCCAAATTGAAATGAATGCAAATATACAATTCTATGACGGCATGAGTACAGCAGAAATACAAGAAATACTAGTTAGAAGTGCAAACGATTTAATTAGCCTTGATAATCCTAACTATCAATTTGCGGCGGCTCGGCTTCTATCGTACGGTGTGAACAAAGATGTGTTTGGACAATATGAACATTGTACTTTACGTGATATGATTGAAAAGAATATTAGTAGAGGTGTATACGATAAAGAAATATTGGATCTATACACTGATGAAGAATTAAAAATACTAGACAGTTATATAAAACACAAGCGTGATGAAAATTTCACCTATGCAGGGTTGAGACAAGTTGTAGATAAGTACTTGTGTCAGGACAGAAGTTCGGGACAGATATTTGAAACGCCACAATTTATGTATATGATGATTGCGGCAACACTATTTGCTAACTATCCTAAAGAGGATAGAATGCACTATGTTAAGAGATACTATGATGCGACCTCACTTTTTAAAATCAATATCCCAACGCCAGTCATGGCCGGGGTTAGAACGCCTGTTAAGCAATTTGCATCCTGTGTTCTTGTGGACAGCGACGATACTCTGGATAGTATTTTTGCTAGTGATATGGCTATTGGTCGTTATACAGCTCAACGTGCTGGCATTGGTATTAATGCTGGCAGAATACGTGGGGTTAACAGCAAAATACGTGGCGGGGAAGTGGCACACACTGGTATCATTCCTTTCCTCAAGAAGTTCGAATCAACCGTAAGATGTTGCACACAAAATGGTGTGCGTGGCGGTAGTGCTACTACACACTTCCCGTTTTGGCATCAAGAGATTGAAGACATCCTTGTGCTAAAGAACAACAAAGGCACAGAAGACAACCGTGTGCGTAAACTAGACTATTCAATTCAACTTAACAAAACAATGTACGAAAGGTTGTTATCTGGTGGTGACATAACTCTTTTCTCACCACATGATGTGCCAGGTTTATACGAAGCATACTTTGGCGACTCAGAAGCATTTAAAGAAATGTATGAAATGTATGAGCGCAAAACTAGCATCAAAAAGAAAACAATCAAAGCAATGGAATTGTTTAGTGCATTAGTAAAAGAACGTGCTGAAACCGGTCGTATATACATTATGAATGTAGATCACTGTAATACACACAGCTCATTTAAGGACACTGTTTACATGAGCAACTTGTGCCAAGAGATTACGTTACCAACAAAGCCACTACAACACATTGATGATCCTGAAGGTGAAATTGCTCTGTGTATTCTAAGTGCTATTAATGTAGGAACACTAAAAACACTAGATGACCTAGAAGAACTATGTGATCTTGCTGTTCGTGCATTAGAAGAAATTATTGATTATCAAAAGTATCCAATATTGGCTGCAGAAAAGTCTACTAAGGCAAGACGCTCATTGGGTATTGGATATATTGGGCTTGCACATTATCTTGCGAAGCATAAAGTAAAGTATGAAGATAAAGAAGCATGGAAATTAGTGCATGATTTAACTGAAGCATTCCAATACTATCTATTAAAAGCCAGCAACAATTTAGCGCAGGAAAGAGGTGCGTGTGAGTATTTTAATCGCACTAAATACAGCACAGGCGTTCTGCCTATTGATACTTACAAGAAAGATGTGGATACTGTTGTACCTAACAAGTTAAACTATGATTGGAAGTCTTTACGCAATGACATTAGGGAACACGGGCTCAGGCACTCAACTTTGTCCGCACAGATGCCATCAGAGAGCAGCTCCGTTGTGTCGAACGCAACAAACGGAATTGAACCACCTAGAGGCTACTTGTCCACTAAGAAGTCAAAGAAAGGGCCTCTTAAGCAGATTGTTCCACAGTATCAGACACTAAAAAATTATTACAGTTTGCTTTGGGATATGCCAAGCAACGAAGGTTATATTAATGTTGTTGCTGTCATGCAAAAGTTCTTTGACCAAGCGATTAGTGGGAACTGGAGTTACAATCCAACACATTTTGAAAACAACGAAGTTCCGATGAGTGTAATGATTGGGGACTTATTAAACACATACAAACTAGGCTGGAAAACATCGTACTATCAAAATACTTACGATTACAAAACAGATCCTAGTGAAATAGAAGAAGAGGCACCTGCACAACCATTGCAGGCAGAATTGCCCGAAAGTCAAGAAGATGATGAATATTGCGAAGCATGTGCAATTTAATCTTGACATTACGAAAGATAGATAGTAGTATTGCTACATAGATAAGGATATAAAGAAAATGGCTAAAACAGTATTCAACCAGGATAAGGTTGACTTTACAAAACAGAATATGTTCTTCGGAGCAGATCAAAATACACAGCGTTATGATGTATTTAAATTTCCAGTATTTGATAAACTTAACCAAACCATGCTTGGATATTTTTGGAGACCAGAAGAAGTTTCTCTACAAAAGGACAGAGCAGACTATGCAAACTTCCGTCCTGAGCAGAAACATATTTTTACAGCAAATTTAAAATATCAAACACTATTAGATAGTGTCCAAGGACGTGGTCCATGCCTAGCATTTTTGCCGCATGTTTCACTTCCTGAACTAGAAGGATGTATTGTTACTTGGGACTTCTTTGAAACAATACACTCACGTAGCTATACACATATTATGAAAAACGTATACGCTGACCCTTCTGAAGTGTTTGACACAATTTTAGATGATAAAGAGATTCTAAAACGTGCTACCGCGGTAACTAAAAACTATGATGCGTTTACTGAAGCCGCTGATGCTTTCCAGCATCGCAAAGAAGGTAGCATGAAAGATGTCAAAAAGAAGCTCTACTTGGCTATGATGAATGTAAATATCCTAGAAGGACTTCGCTTCTATGTATCATTTGCTTGTACATTTGGTTTTGGAGAACTAAAACTAATGGAAGGTAGTGCTAAGATTATCAGTCTTATCGCTAGGGATGAAGCACAGCATTTGGCACTAAGCACACACGTTCTTAAGAATTGGGCTAACGGCAAAGACGATCCAGAAATGGTTAAGATTGCCAAGGAGTGCAAGGAAGAAGTATACGAAATGTGGCGCACCTGTGTAGAAGAAGAAAAGGCATGGGCGGAGTACTTGTTTAAAGACGGGTCAATGATTGGTCTTAATGCAACACTACTTAATCAATATGTAGAGTATATTGCTAACCGTAGATTGAAGGCATTAGGATTAGATGCAATCTTTGATCAACCTGTAAACACTAACCCATTACCGTGGACTACCCATTGGTTGAGTAGTTCAGGCTTGCAGGTAGCCCCACAAGAGACTGAAGTTGAGTCTTATGTTATTGGTGGTATTAAACAAGACGTAAGTGAAGAGTCACTTAAAGGATTTAGTTTATGATGAGTAGTATTGTAGTATGGAGTAAACCGCTTTGTCCATTTTGTGACAAAGCAAAAGCAAAATTAGATTCTTTACATGTTAACTACGAAGTAAAGATGATAGGTACTGATGTACAGTTAGAAGATTTATTAGAGGCTGTACCAGGCGCACGGAGTGTACCACAAATCCAAATTAATGGAGAGAACATTGGCGGTTACACAGAACTTTTAAAATATATTGAAGATACTGGTTTCAACGGAACTGGTTTTGAGGTAGGATCATAATGTTAATTGAAAAGAAATATGCTGTCAGTGATACAGTAAGTTTAAAACTTAGCACTGGTGAAGAAATTATAGGTAGACTAGAAGAAGAATCAGATACTCATTACAAAATTAGAAAGCCAATGGCTATTGTAATGGGAGCGCAAGGACTTGCCCTTGCACCATTTATGTTTAGTACAACAAATGATCAGACCTTTACTTTTGATAAAACTAAAGTGTTTACTGTTGGTAAAACACTTGACGAAATTAGTAAACAATATATTGAACAAACAACAGGAATTGTCACCTAATGCCTGGCATTAGTCGAGATAATGACACAGCAGGAGGCGATCTAGTTCCTTCTGTTACAACAGTCTTTGCTAACAATGAAGAAATTATTGTAGACAGAGATACCGTTGTAGGTCACGGAAGTCATCCTACAAATGCAATCAATGCAGGATCTAATAATGTATTTGCAGGCGCAGATAAGAAAGCGGTTGTGAATATAGGAGACGTTGCTGATTGTGGCCACACTGCCACAGGTAGTGGCGATGTGTTTGTAGGTGACTAACCACTTTTAAAGCCCCTTAAGACGTGGTTTCATTAAATAAACTGTAAATCATAATAGGAGACATTATGGCAACACATGAAGAAATTGTACAAGCGTACAACAATTATCTAGCTGAACATACAACTTTTGAAGAAAAAGGTGTAAAGGCGGCTGCAACAAGAGCTCGTAAAGCACTTGGCGATCTTGGTAAACTTACTAAAGACCGCAGAAAAGAAATCATTGAGAAAAAGAACTCAATGTAATGAGCGGACAACGATCGTGGTTAAAAACTTGGTCTAGAGTTGTTGGAATGCCAATAGGCATTACAGATGACGATGAACCAACATTTTTACCGATCACCCAGAAAAGTGTGCGTAGTGCTCTTGCGTTACGCACTTTCTGGATTGTCTTGCACATTATTACCTGTATAATGATTATTGCAGGTAATACAAAAACTTTATTTTTTACCTAAATCAAAAACTGTAACAGATTTTAACCAAGGTGATAAATAATTCTTGTGTGCTCCTCGTCTGAGTAGTATGCAGATAAAATAAAAAGAAAAGGATGTTTTTATGAAAAAACTATTTTTAGCATTAGTAGCAATGGCATTTATGTCAACAACAGCATATGCAGAAGATTTTGATAAAACAGGATTATCTGGTGTTGTTCAATCAGGCGAGTTATCGCTTGGCTACGCAACAGGTGCATCACGTGACTTTGACGACGAAGCAGATGTTTTCAGTTTAGGTTATAGTGGTTTACCAGTTAACTTAGGCTTACAAGTAATCAGTAATGGATCAACTGATGATTACAGATTAAATGTAGGACAAAGAGCTGACCTTACCTTACTCAACGTAAACTTTTACGGAGTAGCCGAAGTTCATTACGACTTTGGGGATTCATTCGCAAACGATAGACTAGTTCTTAGTCCAGTCGTAGGCGTAGAGTTTGGTGCTGGTTCTTTGACACCATATGCAGAACTAGGTTACGACATTAGTTCAATTGAAGGTGATTGGTTTGACTTTGATAGAAAAGACAGTTACATTCAAGTTGGTGCAAAGCTAGACGTAAGCGATAAACTTGCAATCAATGCAGGTATCTTACAAAAGTCCGACAAAGACTTTGACAGTCTAGACAGAGAATTTGTATTAGGTTTTAACTACAAACTATAATAACAAATTGATAACAAAATTTAGGGCCTTCGGGCCCTTTTTTTTTGGTAAATAAATTGAACGGGAGAAATGAATGAATACAAAATTTAGTATAGGTGTTGTAATTGCCATTGTTTTACAAATTTCAGGATTTGTTTGGTGGATTGCACAGCAATCACAAACTATTGACACACTTAAAGGTGAAGTAGCAGAACTTACAGCAAAAAGTCAAGTTGAAAAAGAAGTTACACTTATAAATGATGTCAAGCAATTACAAAAAGATGTAAAAGAATTGAACGATAAAACACTAGAAGCAATTTTAGATATTGACAAAAATTTTAAAGCCCTAGAGAGTTTTGTAAACAGTCAAGACAAACTTATTAACGATACCTTTGCCAAACAAATGACAGATTTTGAAGAAAAAGTTCAAAATAGCTTTACTGTAGTTGAAGGTTGGATTGATGAGATAGACGAAGATATTGTAGACTTAGATAAAAAACTAAGTGATAGAATAAAGGATCATAAACACTAATTATGTACGAATATAAATGTAAAATTTTAAGAATTGTAGATGGAGACACAGTTGATATAGATATCGACTTAGGCTTTGGAGTTTGGTTACATAGAGAGCGTGTGAGAATAATGGGTATAGATACTCCTGAATCAAGAACACGAGACAAAGTAGAAAAACAATTTGGCCTAGCAAGTAAAAAATTCTTAAAAGATATGTTACCAGTAGGATCTATGCAGGTCTTAAAAACTCAAATAGATAAGTCCGGAGAAGACAAAAAAGGCAAGTTCGGACGAATTCTAGGAGACTTCAAAGTTTACTATCCTCCAGAAGATAGAGAACAATTTGTTACAAAGGTAATGATTAAAGAAGGCTACGCTGTTGCATACAGCGGTCAAGCAAAAGAAAAAGTGCAAGATGCACACATGAAAAATAGAGAAAAACTACTAGCAGAAGGAAAAGTAGTCCTTAAATAATTTTTCGGTTGACATAGGTCATACCTTAAGTTATAATAATATACTAAACTGTAATATTAAGGAGACTTGTATGACTATGCATCTAGCCAGAGGCTTGACCACCATTAATACATCTAAGCGTAAAAAGAAGCCCCTTACTCAAAAAGATATAGAGAAATACACAGTTGAATGGCGTAAGTATAATAAAGACATGCGCCGTAAAAATATGCATGATCTGCAATATGATACAGTAGAAGATTATATTGCTTATTGTAGAGGCGAATGCAAAGTTCGTAACACAGAATTCAAACCATATGTGAAACCCTCGCACACAAGAGAGGACCCTACACGTAATATTCCTTCATTGATGGAACAGATGATCGCCGATGGCACTTGGGCAAAGCAAAGTGGCGGCACACCAAAAAAAGAATCTTTAAAATACACAGGCACTCTTATAAAAGGTATAGCAACAATGCATAAATCAAATGCTGTACCTATTATTAATAAACAACAGGCAAAGGATATTGCCAACATGAGGAGATCATAATGAAATATTTTACAGGTTTTATTGCATTTACGGCTGCACTTCTAACTTCCGCTTTTGCACAATCGTCAACATTTCAGGAACCTATAGAAGGTGAACTGTATAGCGAAACAAACAGACCGGGCATGTACTGTTTGGCAATGAACATATATCACGAAGCACGAGCAGATAACCTAGCAGGACAATATGCTGTTGCAGATGTTGTTCTAAATCGTGTTAAGGATAGTCGTTACCCCGACACAATTTGCGAAGTTGTGATGCAAGGACCTGTTAGAGAGAGCTGGAAAACAAGAGATAATCCAGACCTGTCCGACAGTGAGAGATCATTTGTTCCTGTACGACATCAATGTCAGTTCAGTTGGTGGTGTGATGGACGTAGTGATACAACACATGATCTCGATTCGTGGCGAAAAGCACAGGAAATTGCATACAGAATTATTGAATTGCGTAATTATAGAGGTATCTCAGAAGGCGCAACTCACTATCATGCAACATATGTTTCACCTAAATGGGCTAGAGAATTAGACCAAGTAGGACGTATTGGAGCACATGTTTTTTACCGTTGGCCATAAAGTGGTTGACAAAAGACTAAAAATCAAATATAATTTAAACTTAATGAATAGGCTAATTGGAGGCTCATATGAACATTATTAAGACGACAGCTCTTGTGGCTGTATTAGCAACGCTTGGTGCATGTAGCACTATGAAAACAATTGACGTTAGAGAAACAAAGGCTAATCCTAATTGGTATGAGGATTGTGAACAAATTGGTTCCGAAGGTTTCTTGTTTTGGAAAACAGACTATGCTTATGCATGCGGTATGGGCGAAAGTTTGTATGAACAGGCATCAGAAGCTCAGGCATATGCGTTTGCTGTAAAAGGCTTTGCAGAACGTATTAACGGAACTGTAAACAGCTCTACAGTTGTTGACATCAATAACGATCGTAGAACTACAAGGACTATTGTTGAGCATACAGTACAAGATACTGTAATCCGAGAACATCTTGAAGTTAAAAAGAGATCGTATCAACTTGCATCTACTGGTAACATCCATACCTATGTACGAATTAAAATGCCATTAGATGTGTTTGATAGACTGATTAGCGAGGCAAGAAATGACCAAGTATCTGCTACTCAGCTTTCTAGTAATTAGTAGTGTCGGGTGTTCAACTACGCCCGACTACAACTATCAAGCACCTTACTGTTATACAGAAGAAACTGTAGTAACAAAAAGTGATCAGACCGTTGCTGGTACAGCAACTCACATGTGTACTGATCGTCCAGGACAACAAGTAGCAATACAACGTGCTGGAATAGATGCAGGCTGTAAAGAGTTTTGGTACGACGAATACAGACACGGCAAACTAGTACCAACAAGGGGAGTTTATTGTGAAAAACTTGACGGTAGTACTGAAATCGTTAATATTGACGGCAACACTAGGTAGTCTAGTTGCGTGTTCTTCAACACCGTATCAAACTAGAGCAATAGAAGTTCCAACTGTGCAATCTCCGTATGGCGGAGTAAGTTTGATGGTCGATGTTGTTAATGCTGTTTATATCACTTCTAGATACGGACTTGATAATGAACAAAAGCAAAAACAAACAGCGGCATTTTATACAGCTCTAGAGAGTGATTACGGCAAAGTTATTAGTTGGTATGAACGCGATGCGATGGGGCATGTAAAAGCGGTGCATGGTTATCCTCAAGGTAGAGGATTTTGTAGAGTAATTTACAGTCAAGTTACAGTAAAAGGACGTTCAAGACATTTTGAAGAAACAGTTTGTAAAAAGCATTTAGACGATACTAGGTGGCACATTGTTCGAAAATAACGATAAATACAATGAGGGAAATAAATGGCACTAGGATTGTTAACACTAATCACGGCCCTTTCTATATCGGCTGTGGCAATATACTATTCAGTAGCAGGGCTTGTTGCTATTTTTGCGGCGGCCGCAATACCCATTATGATAATGGGTGGCGTACTTGAAATAGGCAAACTAGTTACCGCTGTATGGTTACACAAACATTGGAAACAAGCAACGTGGTGGCTTAAAACATATTTGTCTACCGCTGTTCTTGTGCTTATGCTTATCACAAGTATGGGTATCTTTGGGTTTCTCTCAAAAGCACATATTGAACAAACTAGTGCAACAGATGAATCAGTAGCACAAATTGAAAGACTTGACGGAGAAATCGCAAGACAACTTAGTATTGTCGGTCGTGCTGAAAATAAAATTCGCGAACTTGAAGGCAAAACATTTAATAATGATACGCAAATTCAAGAGCAAATTGATAAAGAGCAAGAAAGGATCGACAATGCTTACGATCGTATTCAGCCTGCTATTGATGAGCAAAATCAAATTATCCAAGATCAAACGAATCTTTACACATCGCAAATCGAAACGTTAGATAGAGACTTTGAACAAATACAAGCGTGGATTAACGAAGGCACCAAAGAAGCTATTAAACGTGTCCAAGGTATGGTAGGAACTAGTCCAGATGGCAGTTGGGGATTCTTAACATCAAATGCTGTAGATAACTGGCGAGAAGAAAACAGAGCCAAGCATGCAGAACTTATTCAAAAAATTGAAGATATTGCTACTGACAACCTAGCAATACAAAATGCACGACAAGAAATTGCAAGACTACGTCAAGTAGCAGAAGATCAAATTGCAGAATCAAACAGATTAATTAATAGACTTAGAGAACGACTAGGCACTGGCGTAGAAGATGTAGATGCTCTAATAGATGAACAGTTTGAACGTGTTAGAGCCGCAAACGATGAAATTGAAATTCTAACAGATCAAAAATTTGAAATTGAAGCAGAGTACAGAAAACTAGAAGCAGAAGTAGGTCCTATCAAATACATAGCAGAATTTGTCTATGGTGAAGATGCTGACCGCAACTTACTAGAAGAAGCTGTTCGTTGGGTTATTATTACTATTATTTTTGTTTTCGATCCACTTGCTGTTTTACTTCTTATAGCAAGTCAATATACTTTTGAATGGAGAAAAACTAATAAAAAAGACGACTCTTGGAAAGAGTATGAAAGAGCTAGAGCCGAAAAGATTATTGCCAATCCAGGTTTCGAGCCAAACAAAAAGGAAGAAGTAGATGATATACAACCTGCTGAAGATACACATAGCGAACCTAGAACTAATGGACAAGATTCTAGGGACGGAGACGACACAAATCTACAAGAAGACAACTTGGCAGATAATGAATCAACTGTCGATACTGTCAATGAAGAACCTGTTCCAACAGGGGAGACAGTGGAGGAAGATACAGGATCTACACCTGACGATACCGAAACAGTAAAAGAATATCCCGACACTAGAAATGCATTCTTTTATGCAGGCGAAATAGAACAATCTAAAAAAAAAGATCTGAGACTTAAAGCAGAAACTGAAACTCCAGAAGAAAAGCAACGCAGAGAATATGTTGATGCACTAGAGTCAGATGCAACCATAAGTGAACGTAAGAGGCAATGGAAACTAGACAATCCAAATGAGAACCTTAAGAGTTGGAAAACCTTATATATACAAGGTAGGATTGATAAGTTACCGTGGATACCAGAAGAAGGGTATGTACAAAACGGCGAACAATCTGAAAATACAATTTGGAATCGGTTGAAAAAAGATTAATGCCTCAAATAAAAGTTATTACACCACCTGATATACTTCATAATCTTGATCCTAGTATACTTCTAATATATCCAAGCAATACATTAAAAGAAGATTTTCAAACAAAAGTCCAAGATTGGGACTTATCATTTAATCTTTACATTTACAGTCAACACCCTAAAGATCATAAGTTAGACTGGCTACTGTCATTAGTTAAGTCGTGTGATATTACTATCATGGACATTGATAACTGTGACGCACAAATTCGCGACTTAGCATCATTTATCGTTGCTCATAATAAAACTTATTGGTTGACAAATGCTGTCGAATCAGTGTATAATAAGTTGAGTATTAATAGGATATATGATCTACAATTTTTAACGGAAGGAGAGCTTGGTGCGAAAAAATAAATTTAATTATAGACCAAAGTGGGATAACAAACCTAAAGAACAACCAAAAGGTCTATGTGTCGAAGTAAGAAATGGTGATGTAAATAAAGCATTGCGTATTTTCAAAAAGAAAGTTCAAGAAGCTGGCATTATACAAGAAGTAAGAGAACGCCAATTTTATGAAAAGCCTTGTAATAAAAGAAATAGAAAAAAGAAGGCGGCAATTAATCGACACAAAAAAGCACTAGCAAAAAGACAACAAGATCTAGGTTACTAAGATGGCCATGCACACGGAACTATGGTTTCCTAGTGTAATATGGAGTTCTGTATTACACACGGGTAAGAATAGTGATCTTCTAGACTTTGCTTATAAATTAAAAAAGAACGAACCTACTAGAGTAATTAGTAACTATGGTGGCTATCAAAGCCGTGATATTTCTAAAGGTGAATGCAAAGCATTAGATAGATTACTAGAAACTATAGATTCTGAAGTTGATTTTTGTAGACAGCAAGTTGGCCTAAAGCCTTTAGAACTTTATAATGTTTGGATTAACATTAACCCACCCGGATGCTATAACGAATTACACAATCATGTAGGAAGTGTATTCAGCGGCGTCTACTACGTTGAAGCAGACCCCTCTCAAGGTAATATACAATTTGATAGAAGTGATAATGCAGATTATCACTTACCGGTAGACGTAGAAAAACACACATACTTTACTAGCACAAGGGCAAGTTATGCTTCTAAAACAAATGCTCTTTATATATTTCCAAGTTGGCTAAAACATAGTGTACAAGGAAATACTTCAAGAAGAGATAGAATATCCATTAGTTTTAATTACGGAGAAAAAAGGTAATGCGTATCGAAGAAGATATGAAATTGGACTATAAGGACGTTCTTATTCGTCCTAAGCGTAGCACACTAGGCAGTCGCAAAGAAGTAGATCTAGAACGAGGATATACTTGGCGCAATTGGCGTCCAGAAGATATGTCAATGGAAATGATACGTGATATTGACCATTGGCGAGGTGTGCCTATTATGGCGTCTAATATGGATGGTGTTGGCACATTTGAAATGGCTGACAAACTAGCAGAAGGCGAAGTGTTTACATGTTTAGTAAAAACTTATTCAGAAGCTGACCTTGTTCATTACTTTAATGCAAACATAATAGAGCGTACTAACTATGTTGCAATGAGTATTGGTATTACTGACAGCGACCAAGCAAAGTTTGAACGTGTTTACAAGCAAGTAGATGGCAATCTAAAATATGTTTGTATTGATGTCGCAAACGGTTACAGTCAACGATTTGTAAAGTTCGTAAGAGAATTTAGACAACAGTATCCACATATTGTAATTATAGCAGGTAACGTAGTTACTGGTGAAATGACGGAGGAACTTATTCTTGCAGGAGCAGACATTGTTAAAGTGGGTATCGGGCCTGGTAGCGTTTGCACTACTCGTATCCAAACTGGTGTGGGATATCCACAACTCAGTGCCGTTATGGAGTGCGCTGATGCCGCTCATGGCCTTGGTGGTCATATTATTGCTGACGGTGGTTGTACCTGTCCTGGCGATATTGCTAAGGCTTTTGCGGGCGGGGCCGACTTTGTAATGCTAGGCGGTATGCTTGCCGGACACGATGAAGGTGGCGGAGAAGTAATCACAAAGCACTATGCAAACAATGAATACACAAGACAAGATGATGGTACTTATGTGCCACACTTTGAACAGAGACAGTTTGTAAAATTCTACGGAATGAGTAGCAAGACAGCAAACGATAAACACTTTGAAGGTTTAAAAGATTATCGATCTTCGGAAGGCAGAACAGTACTTGTGCCTTATCGAGGAGCGGTGGCGAATACTGTACAAGACTTATTGGGCGGTTTGCGTTCAACTTGTACGTATGCGGGTGCTATCAAATTGAAGCACCTAAGTAAATGTACAACGTTCATTCGTTGTACGCAGACTCATAACAGTGTGTATGAGTCTAACACAATAGGAAAATAAAGGAGAAAAAATGGAACTATTGAGTTATATGGGTGGTTTAGGCTACCTATGGATGATTGTCTTCGTTATGATCAGTGCGGGACTAGCAAAAGAGCATCAACTCTTTGCCCCTGTTTTTGCCTACGTAAGAAATGTCTTCCGCTCAAATAGATTCGTCCTAGTTA
>Ga0255759_10000872_pt1 | contig 27253 bp, 5 predicted proteins | sample 101ome_20_FD_179959 | JGI IMG/M metagenome (GOLD analysis project Ga0255759, IMG submission 179959) | Coastal salt marsh microbial communities from the Groves Creek Marsh, Skidaway Island, Georgia - 101404AT metaG (version 2) | ecosystem: Environmental > Aquatic > Marine > Intertidal zone > Salt...
ACAGAAACAGTTTCAGCAATTAAATACGCAAGAGATCTTTGTGTAGCTGCCGTTACTGATACCGCTATGAAAACAAGAACTACTGATTCGTTTAATGAAATTATTGATATCATGACAAACGGTAGTGCTGCTGCGGATACAATTGACTTTACTAATACTGCACCAAACTTCAATAGGTTAAGTGCAAGATCTCAATTACAAAATAACAAAGCATTCTTACAGGCTGAGATTACAGCTTGGCTTGCTGCGAACAGACCAAGTCATACATACGATGTTGCTAAATGTGAAAGAGATTTAGGATACTTAATTGATGCAGTATCACATGACATCCAGTTCGGTGGAAACTTTGCTACAATCAATGATGCAAAACTGTATTTTGAAAATGCAGTATCAGTATTACCTGAAGACCAACGCGAACCAACCGCAGCTGCTTTCTACCATATCGGTGATTGTGCTGAGTTAATTGCTTTAGATACAGATATCGGTGGATTGAAATCAGTAGGTAATGCTTTAACTCAAGACTTTACTTCAGGAAACGCAGGTGCATCGGCCGCTGCTGCAGTGGAAGGTTTATTTGATATTGTTGCTTCTTCAATTGAGAACAATACATTACTTATGAATCCGCCTCATGAAAAACCTGATGCAACATTATTCAATGCTGTGAACGCAGGTGCTCAAGGTGAAATTGAAAATGTTAAGTCAACTGTTCAAGGTGGAGTACTCAATCATCTATCAACATACTTTGAAGTACTTCCATACAGTGAAGCAAAATGTCGAAGAGATACAGGTTATATTGTAGATGCTGTTGCACACGATATTCAATACGGTGGAAACTCAGCAACAGTTCAAACTGCAGGAATGTATTTTGAAAATGCAATTAACACTGGATTACAAATCGAACAAAGAATGGGAACAAGAGATGCATTCTTACACATGGCAAAAATTATAGAACATGTTGTAGGTGCTAAACCAATTACAACAACTTTATTCCCAAGAACGAAGAAATACTACACAGGTGATATTTTAACACAATACGAATATTGGAATGGAATTCATTCTTATCAATCAATCGAAGAACAGGATGTAGCAGTACATGGTGCAAACCCTGATACTTCAATCGCAGCAAGACGACTTGTTGAAATTGTTGCTAACGCAGTTGACGATAAGGTTGAAGTTAGAAATACTATTCCTGATAGAATTGATATTGAGCAAACTTGGATGGGTGCTAACTATATTGCTTCTAAAGAATTGGTTGAAAGACAATCAGATGTATATGCAAACGGTGTAATTAGTTATCTAACAACTGCACATAACGGATTAAGTTTCGCAGATGCAAAATGTCGAAGAGATATTGGATTCTTAATTGATGCAGTATCGCATGACATTCAACATGATACTAATTTTGCTTCAAGACAGGCAGCAGGTATTTACTTCGAGAATGGATTATCAGTACTTCCTGCAGATACAAGAAAACAAACTGCTTCAATATACAACTTCCTTGGCGATGCAATGGAACAAGTTGTTCAAGAAGCACCTGTCACAAACGCAAGTAGTTATACATTAACTCCTCAAGACTTCTCAGGAGTTGCTGCGACAGCAACTGAAGGTGCAAGAGTTCACGAATTGATTGGATACGTTGAAGATGTAATTCACGAAAATGATGTTGATGAATTACCTGCTATTGAGAAAACAGCAACTTGGATGGCAGCTGAATTATCAACTGCTGCTATTACAATTGATGACAATTCTGAAGAACTTGCTTCTGATGTGACTCAACATATTAACAGCAACTTTAATGTACTTGATTACAATAAAGCAAAATGCAGAAGAGATACTCAATACTTACTTGATGCATTCAGCTTCGACTTGAACTACGGTGGTAATACTGCTTCGAGATGGAATGCTGATTTCTACTTCTGGAATCAAATTTACAGATTGCCTGAGGATCAGAGAATACCTACTGCGAAATCATATCGTCAATTAGGTAGAATTTGTAAAGATATAGTATTAGGTGAATACCCAGGACAATTAACATTAGGTGAAATTGGAACTGATATTGAAAGTAAGAAAGTTGAATCACTTGCTAATATCTTCTATAACACTCAATTGTATAATGATACCAAGTACTTACCTGTTAAGGAAGAACCTGATTACACATACAGTCAATCAGCGTTTACTGATGCATTAAATGTAATTGAACAAAGGAAAGAAGGTTTACAAGAAGATACTGTAAGATTCGTTAATGCTACTTACGACTTCATTGATATTAACTTAACAAGACGTGATGCAAGAAACTTATTAACCGCAGTTATGAATGACTTCAAATATGAAGATCTTCAAGTACCTGTTCCAAGTTATACAACAAACGGAAATCAGAATGCGGTTAGAACATTTACTTCAACGTTCTTTGATTACGACGGAACTCATGTGTTCCCAGTATTCAATCCTGCTAACCCAGCGCTGAAACTGAAATATAAAGGTTCACTAAATGATGTTGCTGACCTAGCAACGTTAACAGGAATGAAACCAAACTGGGCATATATTGTTGCGACTGATTATGCGACAAGCTTCTATGCTGGAGATATATATTATTGGAATGGAACACAATTCATCAACGCAGGTGCAAACAATACTGACTTGTTAGATGCGTTCACTGGCTCATGGGATAGAATGAGAGATTATCTTGTAAACAATCTATCACCTGATACTGACCACTCAGCAATGATTGAAGGATTATTTAATGATTGCTTGAAGGACAATGTACTGAGACCTAACACATTGGTATTCGGATCATTGGTTGAATCCATTGCTCACCAGTTTAACGGTGCATCAGCAGGTGTTAACAGAAATGCTCTACCTCTGAACTTCAGAAACTTAGGTGCTGCTATTTCAGCGGTTGCTTCGGTACTGAATGAGGATGGTGGTAGAATTCGTTGGTCAGGAGCTGATGAATTGAATAACCAGTACTTCGCAAGAGGTCTGAGAATTAACGGTAGAACAGGTCGAATTGAAGGTCGACCATTTACATCTTCTGTAAGAAAACTCGCAAGAAGAGCTTCAAACAGTAGAGCAGTAATATAAAATAGGATAAAGAAAAATGCCAATTACAACTATACAAACATCGCAGGCACCTGATGCAAAACCGGTAGCGGTCAATAAGGTTGTCTCTACAAACTGGCAAGTTCTTGCGGATGTTCCTAATTATGAAGTTCCTGAATTAGTTTTCGGTGGTTCAACAACAGTTGAGCCTGGTGTAGGTGAAATTATTTCGCCATTAATTTTATGTAATACAACGAACAGTACTGTTCTTGTTGACGTAAGAATGCACAGAGAAGATTTAAATGCAGAATTTTATGTATTAAGACAACTGCCAGTGCCAGGTTATCAAACAATCCCGATTCCACTGAACGGCCAATTTTTAAAGAGTGGTGATACGTTAGAGATTTTAGCGGATACTGATTTAGCAGTTCACGCAACATTATCTTTCACTCAAGGTCAGTCAGAGGAAGACGATGTTGTTTAATAAGAATAAATATATTATTAATAAAACTTGAATTTAAGGAAATAAACTAAATGTCTTTTGGAACACTAACAGGAAAAAGTCAGTTAATAGGTTTCGGTAATCCGCAAGCCTTTCCAATTACGCTTGACCCCGTCGTCTATGAAGGCGCGGTTGTTTACGCTGATAATGATAAGCTGTATTTTTCTGATGGTACACAATGGGTCGAGATACAAGGTGGCGGTGGTACCACAGTCGATGCTATTCTTCCATTTGCATTTATTCGAGTTGACGACACAAATGCAATTACAGGTACAGGAATCTCATCTTCGAATTGGGATGCAGTTAATGGTACATTAGACTTTACCTTTAGCGCTGCTCAACCTGACACAGATTATACGGTCGTAACTGATGGTGAGCTTAATGACGATGGTCGTTTAGTATCAATTCAAAGTAAAACAGTTAATGGATTTGAAGCTTCATTCTATGACAGCAATGGTAATGCAACAACTCCGTCTACATCAAGTGCATTTGCTATTATGGTATTTGCATCTGACCCTGTCACTCAAGTAGGTAATGGTCAGCAAGGTATTCAAGGCGCAACTGGTGCTCAAGGTTTACAAGGTGATTACGGTCCTGGATTTGAAATCATCGGTTCAATCGCAGGTCCTGGTGACCAATCTTCATTAAATACAGCATTCCCAGGTGCAACAACAGGTCAAGCTGTAGTTGACCAATCTGATGATACTCTTTGGATTTATGATGGAGCAAACTGGGTTAATATCGGTTCGTTCCGTGGAGTTCAAGGTTTACAAGGTTTCATTGGACCACAAGGTGTTCAAGGTATATTAGGTAATGAAGGTATTCAAGGTGAAAGAGGATTCCGCGGATTCCAAGGTGTTCGTGGTGTTCAAGGCTTCCAAGGTGTTCAAGGTCTATTAGGTTTCCAAGGTACACAAGGTCGAGCAGGACCTCAGGGTATTCAAGGTACTACAGGTATCCAAGGTGACTTAGGTATTCAAGGAACACAAGGACGTGCAGGTCCACAAGGTATTCAAGGTTTCACAGGTATTCAGGGTGATGTAGGTTTACAAGGTTTCGTCGGTTCATACGGCGGTGTATCATTTGAGTTTGATTTTGATACTGGAGTTATTGCTCAAAACCCAGGTGCTAATGAGTTCGCAATTAACAACTCAAGCATATCTGCTCCTACAGCTTTATTCATCAATAATACCGCTAAGAATAGCGCGGATCTTGAAGAGTTATTTGACTCAATTGATAGTGTTGAAGGTGATGTTAAAGGTTATATCCAAATTACAAACATTGCTGATAATCAAAAATCCGTTACTTACGCAATTTCAAATATTACTGATAATGTTGGTTGGCATACATTCTTTATCAGTCACGTTGTTTCAACAGCATCGGTTTCAGATTTAACATCAAGTCCTGCTTGTATCATTTCATTTACAAGAGTTGGCGATATTGGTTCTCAAGGTATTCAAGGTATCAATGGTATCCAAGGTTTCACAGGTATTCAAGGTGATGTCGGTCCTCAAGGAACTCAAGGTATTCAAGGACCTCAGGGTACACAAGGAATTCAAGGAACACAAGGTTTACAAGGTCGTGCAGGTCCTCAGGGTCTACAAGGAATGCAAGGTCTTCAAGGTAATGACGGTATTCAAGGACATATCGGATTTAGTGGTGGCTTAACATTTGATTGGGACTTCGTCAATTCAACAACAGAAGGTTTCCCAGGATTAAATAGTTGGTTAATTAATGATGGCGATGTGACTCAGGCAACCACTTTATACATCGACGATTTAACAAACACAGGCCGTAGAGTAGACGGTTTATTTGACTTCTTAGATACATTAACAAGTGAACCTAAAGGTCAAATTTTTATTCGTACTCCAAAAGATACGACATCTGATGACTATGAATTTGTAATTTATAACTTTACAAATTGGACTTGGTCAACATCAGGAACAGGAAAAGATTGGGGTCATTTTGATATTGAGTACGTAGCAAGTAGTACATTAGGTGGTACTGATGCAAGCCCAGGTACAAGTTGGCAGAATGGTGCGGTTGCTACTTATGGTGCAACATCAATTATTGATTTTATTCCAAACGGTCAACGAGGTATTCAAGGCTCACAAGGTATTCAAGGTTTACAAGGTGACTTTGGTCCACAAGGTACGCAAGGTGCTCAAGGTCCTCAAGGAACAACTGGTATTCAAGGTTTACAAGGCTTACAGGGTCTACAAGGTGAATCTGTTCAGGGTACTCAAGGTACACAAGGTGTTCAAGGACTGCAGGGATTACAGGGACTTCAAGGTTTACAAGGCGAACAAGGTATTACGGGTATCCAAGGTACTCAGGGTATTCAAGGATTACAAGGACTCCAAGGTTTACAAGGTGAACAAGGTCAATATGGTGGTTTAACATGGATATGGAACTTCACAAGTAATATTGTTGGAGGAACAGACCCAGGTACAAACAATTGGAAACTTAATAATGCTAATCCAGCAAGTGCTACATTAATTACACTTGATGATATTCCTGCTGACCAATATACACAAGAGATTGATGCTTTCTTAGATTTCATCGATGCTCAGCCAGGTGCAGTCAAAGGTTATCTAAAAATACAAGAAGGTAATTACGACGATGGAAATGGTCCTGCTGGTCACCATTGGATGGTTTATGAAATTACAGATTGGACTTGGGATTCTGGTGCTAAGAATTACGGTTTCTTTGATGTTAACTATGTTGACGGTAATGTATCAAGTTGGCAAACACAAGTTAACGCAGTTCACGGTCCTGCCACATTAATTACATTTATTCCTCGCGGCCCAGCTGGTATTCAAGGTGCGCAAGGTACACAAGGTTTATTAGGTCTTCAAGGTTCAACAGGACAAGGTTTACAAGGACCTCAAGGTATTCAAGGTTCATTTGGTTTACAAGGTGCTGAAGGTTCATTTGGTGGTATTACATTTGATTATACATTCAGTACTGATACTTTAAACAACGACCCAGGTGTTGGTACATTAAAATTCAATAATGGTACATATTCATCTGCTACAGCAATGTTCATTGATGATAGGGATGATAACTTTGTTGATATTCAACCTTTCTTAAGAACAATTGATGACTCAACAAGTCCTATTAAAGGTCATTTTAAAGTTACGAAAAAATCACAACCTGAAGTATTCCAAATATTTACAATTTCAGCTTTAACTGAAGTCACAGGATATTTCAATGTCACCTGTGCATTTGTAAACGGTAATGGTTCATTCTCTGATGGAGAAGATATTACAATTACATTCGCAAGAACAGGCGATGCAGGTTCAACCGGTGCAACAGGTGCTCAGGGTATCCAAGGTTTCACAGGTATTCAAGGACCTCAAGGTTTACAAGGACAAACTGGTGCAGGAGCTCAAGGTTCTTCAGGTCCTGCCGGTATTCAAGGTCCTCAAGGTATTCAAGGTTTACAAGGTAATGACGGTGGAGTCGGTGCTCAAGGTCCTCAAGGACCTATCGGTCTTCAAGGTGATTTAGGATTCCAAGGACCTAGCGGTGCAGGAGCACAGGGTGTTCAAGGTATTCAAGGTATTATTGGTTCACAAGGTATAGCAGGGACTGGTGGAATCGGCGGACAGGGAACGCAAGGTATTCAAGGACCACAAGGTACTGACGGCGGGGTCGGTACACAAGGTTCAGCCGGACTTGACGGGCAACCCGGACCTGCTGGTCCTCAAGGAATTCAAGGTACTGATGGTGCTGGTTCGCAAGGTCTTCAAGGTGTCCAAGGACCACAGGGTGCTGATGGAACTGGTACACAAGGTTTACAAGGTGTCCAAGGTATATCAGGTATCACAGGAACTGGTGTCCAAGGTGTCCAAGGTGATACAGGTACTCAGGGTACACAAGGTATCCAAGGATATGATGGAACAGGTTCTCAAGGTCCTGCTGGTTTCCAAGGTGTCCAAGGTACTGACGGTCCTCCAGGATTAGGATTACAAGGTACTCAAGGATTCACTGGTTTCCAAGGTATTCAAGGTCTAATTGGTATTCAAGGACAATCTGCTCCAGGTACTCAAGGCTTACAAGGTATTCAAGGTTTCCAAGGTGTTCAAGGACCTCCAGGAACAGGTGCTCCGGGTATTCAGGGACCTCAAGGCATTCAAGGTATTCAGGGTGGCCCAGGAGATCCAGGTGGAGAAGGTGTTCAGGGTGCACAAGGATTTACGGGTTATCAGGGTGTTCAAGGTAACGATGGAGCTGGTGAAGCAGGTCCTCAAGGAACAACTGGTTCTCAAGGTGCTCAAGGTAATGACGGCGGAGGCGGTGGTCAAGGTACACAAGGTACTCTTGGTGCACAAGGTGTCCAAGGTGAAAGAGGATTACAAGGAAACACAGGTATTGGTGGACAAGGAAACCAAGGTTTCCGAGGTTTCCAAGGTGAACAAGGTATTGATGGTGGAGTTGGTGGACAAGGTCCTTCCGGTCCTATAGGCCCTCAAGGTGTTCAAGGTATAACTGGTGCCGATGGGCAGCTTGGTCAACAGGGTCCTGCTGGGTCTGGTGCTCAGGGTGAAGCAGGTTCTCCTGGTGCGCAAGGTGCGGATGGATTCCAAGGACCCGCAGGTCCAGCTGGTCCACAAGGTGTTTCAGGTATTACAGGTTCTGGATTACAAGGTCTTCAAGGTATTCAAGGACCTATAGGTATATCTGTTCAAGGTGTTCAAGGTTCTTCAGGGTCTACCACTGATGTTGATGTTTCTACAATCCATAACTCTGGATTACAAGGCACCGCGATGTTTATCACAATGGTGCAAGGTGGTTCAGGAGCAAGACCTTTATATGGAACAACAACTCCTAACCCAGATGGTTCGGATGCCGATTCATTAGCAGAGAGTAACTTCTATTATATCAACGATGATGATGAATTAACAGTACATAACTTAAACGCAGTTAATTCAATTACTCTAGGCGGTTCAACAATTACAACATGGCCATCAGGTGGTGGATCATTTGATGGAACAGCAACGAATACAGTCACCACAGGTTCTATTGTATTCAACGATAACGCTAAATTATACTTCGGTACAGGTTCTGACTTTGAGGTATATGAAAACGGTTCAGGATTATACATTGACGGTAACGATGATACCCATGATATTACAATTAGGGATTCAAGTAATGCGGTAGTTGCTGGATTTGATATGGGTACAAAAGGATTCGTTTGTGGAGGCGACGGTACGTTTACTGGAGACGTAACTACAAACTCTGATGCGAGACTAAAAGAAAATGTTAATGTAATAACAAATGCACTTGATATTGTTGATAACCTGAGAGGTGTTACATATAACAGGATTGATAAAGACAGTAAAGAAATTGGTTTAATTGCTCAAGAAGTTGAGGAAATTTTACCAGAAGTTGTTCGTACTGGAAATGATGAAGAAGGTCTTAAATCAGTTGCATACGGAAACATTACTGCTGTTCTAATTGAAGCAATTAAAGAACTAAAATCTGAAATCGAACAACTGAAAAAGTAATTTATTATGGAGTATAAGGTGCTCTAAATCATTAATACCGATTACACAAAAAGGGCATTTAAACATAATGTCCTTTTCTATTTGTAGCACTGGATATTATAAATAAGGTAATAATATAAAAAATTTAAAAAGGTTTCATCACCATGGCATCAAGAGCTAACATATACATCGATAGAGGAATGGACTTCAGGACTGAGCTGAACCTGTTTAATGACGAAGGTGTCGAATATGATGACGCAACTATTTCTGTTTATAATTTCTATAGCAGCATAAGAAAAGTATATTCGTCCACGGCAGCGACTAATTTCAATATTGAAGTAGCAAATAATGACGTCACATTGGTACTTACCGACCAACAAACGGAAGCACTCGCTCCGGGCAAATATCAATATGATGTAATAATGGAAAAACAAACAGGAGAACTTACCAAAATAGTTGAAGGCCTAGCGATCGTAGTCGATACTATTACGGAGGTTTCGTGAGTATAAAAGTCAAAATCGGTGGCGGCCGCTCGATTAAGGCTGTCCCGAAACAAGACCAATCCACTCCTATTGTAGCACCAGCAGAACGAAAGCCTCAAATCGTTCCGGATAGTGTTGTCCTTGGTATTGACACAATCGGCGAATACGTTGTTTCCGTTGCGAATACTGATGGAATCATTGTATCTCAAACAGTTTATGACCAAGGAGCAAATGTTGTTATTGGTCACGCTGACACTTCTAATGCTGTCAGTACTACAAACCCAAATTTATCTTATCCGAAAAATATTTCAATTGATACTTTCGGACATATTACAGATTTTGAAAATGTAAGCTTCAACCCAGCAAACTTCGAAGCTAACTCAACAATTATATCTTCAAAAGATTTCACCATAGGAACAACAAATCTAAACCTAGGTGATACATCTGAAACTCTTACAGGTCTTACATCTCTTGATGTCGCCGGGCCTGGTCTATTTAATACTTTATCCATACGAGATATCACAGAAGGTCGAATACTTTTCGCAGGTGCTAATGGCGCTGTGTCTGATAGTGCAGGATTAACTTTTGATGGAACCTCGTTAATCGCTTCAGGCGGTGTATTCCTCGATGGATTAGATGTTGTAGGCCAGGCCGAGGTCGGCTCTCTAAATGTTGAAGATTTAACTCAAGGTCGTATTGTATATGCAGGAGCTGATGGAGAATTAATTGATTCACCTGGACTTACATTTAACGGCACAAGTATTATCGCAACAGGCGGGGTGTTCTTAGATGACTTATCCGTTCCTGGGCAAGCAACATTAGGAAGTGTTAATATTACTGACCTCAATGAAGGTCGTATTATGTATGCCGGGGCAAACGGCGAACTTATTGATTCTGCTAACCTATCTTTTGATGGTGTTTCCATTACAGCAACAGGTGGTGTATTTTTAGATATACTTAGAGTACCTGGTCAAACAGAATTAGGTTCAGTTAATGTCACTGATTTGACATCAGGCAGAGTTGTATTCTCAGGTGTTGACGGAGAACTTGTTGATAGTGATAAGTTAACATTTAACGGAACAACATTTACAGTAGATGGTGATACGGATATTACAGGTAATGTCACTATAGGCGGTAATTTAACATTAGGTGATAATCAAGTTGATACCATTAATGTTGTTGCTGACTTTACATCGGACTTGATTCCTGATGCATCAGATACATACAGTTTAGGTACGCCTACTAAAGAATGGCGTAGAATATTTACTCCGACACTTAAGAGTTCTTCAGGTGTCGTTACGATTGATGAAACCGGCGCTCTTACACTACCTGTAGGTGGAACCTCAGACCGACCAACCGCTGCTATAGGTATGGTTCGTTATAATACTTCGGATAGTAGATTTGAAGGTTATGATGGTACACAATGGTCAGAATTAGCAGGTAGTGTTAAAGACGTTGATAAAGATACTTTCATACAAGCTGAAACAGCACCTGGCGCAGACAATGATGAATTAGATTTTTATACAGGTGGAACACAAAGAATTCAAATTGATTCTTCAGGTGACTTCAAATATGGTTCTACATTAAGTGAGATAGTATTTGACTTTTCAACAGGTGGAGCAACATTTGCCTCTGCTGCGGTTGCCGATATTCCAAACCAAGCAGTTGTATATGCAGGTTCTGGTGGTGAATTAAATGGAACGGCGAACCTTTCTTGGGATGGAACAAACTTAACAGTACTTGGTGGTATTTCTGTTGATGGTGACTTTAGTACATCAGGTGGTTTATCAGGTGACAGTTTATCAGTAGGTAACCTCGAAGCGAACACAATGATGTTCGTAACCGATACTGGTGCGTTATCTTCAAATAATAATATCCAATATGACGGTGCTCATTTAGTTGTTAATGCAACTTCACAATTCTTAACTTCTCCTGAAATTAATACCGTAACACCTGGGCAAGTATTTGTAGCAGGCGCAAACGGAACAATAGAAGGTGATGCAGGTTTAACATACAATCAAACAACGAACGAATTATCATTAGGAAACTTAACCGATAACCGCGTAGTTGTTGTAGGACCTAATGGCGTACTTGAAGATGACGCAGGATTTACTTGGGATGGTTCAACATTAACAGTTGACGGAGACGGTTCATTTACAGGAAACCTAACGGTCGCAGGTAATCTAACATTAGGTGACCAAGTACAAGATACGATTAACGTTGTTGCTGACTTTACCTCAGACTTATTACCTAAAGATGATGCTACGTATGACCTAGGTACTACAGGTTCAAATTGGAATGCATTATATGTAAGAACAATTGATAGTGATACTGAAGTTGTTGTGGTTGATACAACAGGTGCACTTACAGTTCCTGTCGGTACTACCGCGGAGAGACCTGCTTCATTAACATCAGGTATGGTTCGCTTCAATACAACAGATGGAGTATTTGAAGGATATAGTGGAAATGCTTGGGCATCACTAGGTGGTGTTAAAGACGTTGACCAAGATACTTTTGTTGAAGCAGAATCAAGTCCTGGTGCAGATAACGATGAATTAAGATTTGTCACCGCAGGTATTACTGCATTTACAATTGACAACTCACAACGAATTACAACTCCTGCTGCGACTGACCTTGTCTTTGATGTCAGTGGTAGTATCGATGTTAGCAATACAATTATAACAGGTTTAGCGGAGCCTGTCAACAATTCCGATGCAGTTACTAAGTTTTATGTAGAAAATACTTTTGATAGAGACTTCCATATAACGAAAGGTGCTAATACGTATGTATTGGATTTATTTAATACAACGAATACACCAAGTTTTGAAATTGGAACAGCATTAACAATTGAAACATATGATTCTGGAAATAATGTTGTTCAAGTTGGATTAGACCCAGTATGGCAATCATTTACAGGTTTAAGAGAAGCTGGTGTTGAAGGCACGGTTCCAAACTTTGAGTTTGACGTTTATGGTCGTGTTCGTTCTCTTGTAAATATTCCATTATCTGTATCGTCCAACGCGGTTGTTGACTTCGTTCCATCTATTTTTGGTGTTGTTGAAGATGCTGTTAGAAATGGTAATATCGAACGCGGTTTAACTGTTACGGCAAACAACGTGTCACAGAAAGTAAACTTTGAAACTGATAACTTTGACATAGAATTAACAGGAGCAGTCACAGGTGACGGTACAGTTGTTCATAACTCAAATGTTTCAATCGCAACATCGTTTAATTACGTAGACCTTGATGCAAGATATATTAATGCAGAAGGTGGTGATACATCAAACGGTGACTTACGAGCAACGAAATTTGTAAGTAAAGACGATTTAAATTATTATGCTGACCCGGCAGGTACTTCAAGATTTGCTGATTTATGGGTAGGTTATAATAAACCAAGTACAACACTTACATTTGGTACTGGTTCTGGAAATATGTATATGTTTGCTCAAGGAACCAAACTAGGTTTCTTAAGTTCTACATTTAACTTCGGTACATATTTTGATAATACAAATAATAGTTGGTATGTATCAGACGGTTCCGTATTTTCAAGGAACTTTATTGACAGTCAAAATACTAATTATAGAGTTAACCCTGCTGGTGGTAATAGCCGCATTTTAGGACTAAATGTTGATACACAAATCCTATTAGGAAGTAATTTCTTATTTGCGAATTCTGCTATTTCCACTACTTCAGGAGATATTACAATCAATCCATCTTCTGGTGTATTGAGTGTTGACAACTCTATTATATCAAATGTTAGTGACCCTGTCAATAGTTTAGATGCAGTAAATAAACAATCTTTAGATACAGCGATAAATAATCTAACAGTAGGCGGTATAGAATTAGCCGCAGAGTCAGGCAGCGTAGATACAGTTGCCCTTGGCGAAACAATTACCTTTGCTGCTGGTGAAGGTATAGATACAACCGTCAGCAATAATCAAATATTAATTGCTGGTGAATTAGCGAGTGATACCAATATTGGTGTTGCTTCGTTTAATATAGCAAACTTTACAGTGACAAGCGGCGATGTTGCCGTGACAACACTTGATGGAGGAACCTTTTAAATAGTTGCCTATATAGGTATATGATATAAGAAGGACATATATATGTCGACATTAATTAAGTTAAAAAGAAGTGCCGTTCAAGGACGAGTGCCAACTACTGCTCAGCTGGAGTTAGGCGAACTTGCGATAAACACTTATGACGGTAAGATATACATTAAACAAGATGTTAACGGTACAGAGAGCATCGTTGAGTTTAGTGCGGATCCTGCTGACCTTTTAACTTTAATTAAAACAGTCGACGGTTCAGGTTCAGGTCTCGATGCTGACCTACTTGATGGTTTAGATTCAACACAATTTTTAAGATCCGATGTTGATGATACATTCGCAGCAAATTTAACAATCACAGGCGATCTTACTGTATCAGGAAATACGACTTATGTCAATACAGAAACTATTCAGTTATCTGATAATATCATTACTCTTAACGCTAATCATACAGGCAGTCCAACTCAAGATGCAGGTCTTGAAGTTGAAAGAGGTTCTGAAACAAATGTCATTCTACAATGGAATGAAGCAAATGATTATTGGGAAATTGCTTCGGGTGGAACGATTGGAAGAATCATCACAACAGGTGATGAAGGCGCAGGGAATGGATTTGACGCCGACTTACTTGACGGGCAAGAAGGATCGCATTACTTAGATTTTACAAATGCGACTAATAAACCTGACCCTCAAATAGATGTTAATATAACAGGGAAGGTAACTGGGTCAGGGACGACCACTTTAACTGACTTAGGTAATGGTACAATTAACATATCTGCTGAACTTGCGAATACCGCAGTCACAGCAGGTTCATACGGTTCAGCTTCTTTAATTCCAACATTCACCGTTGATGAAGACGGTCGTATTACCGCAGCCGCAGATGTATCAGTCGCAGGTGTTTCTGATACTGATTGGTATATCGCAAATAATACATTCCAAATTTCTACAGTTGATGGCAGCGTATTTAATACTGTCATTGATGAATTTACAGGTTTAACAGTCACGGGTGATATAGTAGTCACAGGTACAGTTGACGGCCGAGATATATTAGCAGACGGACAAAAGCTTGATGCAATTGAAGCTGGTGCTACAGCTGATATGTCTAACAATGAAATTCTTGAAGGTTTAAAAACAGTTGATGGTACAGGCTCAGGATTAGATGCTGACTTACTTGATGGGCAAGAAGGTACATATTATTTAGATTATACTAACTTCACAAATACACCTTATGTAATTACAAATAATGAAATCATAGAAGTTATCTTAAGTAATGATGGACAGTTCTCAGGAATTGACGCAGACTTACTTGATGGTGCAAATAGTGATTTCTATCTTGACTTTACAAATGCAACAAATAAACCTGACCCAACAATTACACTCGCAGGCGATGTCACAGGTTCAGTTACATTAACTGATTTAGCAGACGGAACAATCACAACAGATATTGCTGCTTCAGGTGTTACTGCTGCTCAATATGGTTCGGCAACAGCAATTCCTATTATTACAATCGCAGCTGATGGACGTATCACTGCAGCTGCTACTGCTTCGGTCGCAGGTATAAGTTCTACGAATTGGTTAACAGCAAATAATACTTATCAGATTATTACAGGTGACGGTTCTCAATACGATGCCAACATTTCTCAGTTTGATGCAAACGTTGATTTCGGTGCAGGTATTGATGTCACAGGAAATATTACAGTCACAGGAACTGTTGATGGTAGAGACCTATCAGTTGATGGCGCAAAGCTTGATGGTATAGTTCAAGGCTCAGGTAATGGGTTTGATGCTGACTTGCTCGACGGTCAAGAAGGTTCATATTATTTAGATTTTACAAATACAACAAATAAGCCTGACCCACAGATTGATGTTGCACTCACTGGTAAAGTCACAGGAAGCGGTTCTACAACACTTACAGATTTAGGCAATGGTTCTATATCAATTACAACAGAACTCGCGAATACGGCTGTCACCGCAGGAACTTATGGTTCTGCTTCAGCAATACCTGTCATTACGGTTGATGAAGATGGGCGTTTAACTAATGTCACCACAGGAGCCGTCAAGGGTGTAGATTCAACTGTATGGTATAACGCAAATAATACCTACCAGATTAATACAGGTGATGGTTCTGTCTTTAATACGGTTATCGACCAATTTGCCGATATTGATATTAATGGTGATATTACAATCTCAGGAACAGTTGATGGTCGTGATGTATCAGTAGATGGTGCAAAACTTGACGGAATCGAAGCAGGTGCTACTGCCGACCAAACTGCCTCTGAAATATTAACAGCAATTAAGACAGTTGATGGAGCAACTTCAGGACTTGATGCAGATTTACTTGATGGACAACATGCTGCTGATATTCTTGCTGCGGCCCAATCACAAGCAGCCGCCAATGTACATGACTCAACCATAACAATTACAGCAGGAAATGCAATTGATGGTGGCGGTACATTTACAGTTAACCAATCCTCTAATTCAACGATTACAATTGACCATGCTGATACAAGTTCACAACCAAGTGTACTAGGAAGTGGCGGTCAAGTAATTCAAGATGTAGTATTAGATACTTATGGTCATGTCACAGGTCTTGACCAAGTTGATTTTGATGATCGTTATTATACAGAATCAGAATTAGATGGCGGTCAATTAGACGATCGTTATTATACTGAATCTGAACTTGATGCAGGTCAGCTTGACAACAGATATTATACCGAAACAGAATTAGATAACGGTCAACTTGATAACAGATACTATACTGAAACCGAACTTGATGCAGGTCAGTTAGATAATCGTTATTATACAGAAACCGAAACAGAAACGTTATTCCTAAAAGCGTCTGATAGGTCAGTCACAGGTGCCGACGGTGTTACGGGTGGTGGACCATTAACAGCAAACGTTGTTCTTACTCACGCCGATACATCAAATGTTGCGAATACAGGTACATTAGATTTAGCAAATGCTGAAGTTATCGAAAGTATGAACTTCGATAAGTTTGGTCATGTTGTTAGCTTTACGACAAATAATCTTGCTGTGCTAACACAAACAATTGCTGACTCAAGATATGTAAATGTAACTGGCGATACAATGACTGGGAACTTATTTGTTCCAAGTATGACAGCGACAGGAAATATTAATGTTGATGGTAATCTTAATTTAGAGCACGCAAGAATTACAAGTAAAGAAACTACAACAACGTCAACATCAGCAACAACTTTAGACTCAAACATACAAGGATTCTTTAAAAGTATTGAATATATCATTACAGCAAAGTCCGGGTCAACTGTTGATGTGACAAAGATTTTAGCAGTTGATGATGGAAGCAATATATACGCAACAGAGTTTGCTCGTATTGCACCAAATGGAGAACTTGCTACGTATGAAGTCAATACGAACTTTGGGTTCTCAAGACTACAATGTACTCCAACTTCTGCTACGAGCACAGTATTTACAGTTATTATAACAGGTACTGAGGCCTAATAATATAAATAAAAACATAACAGTTGAACAATTTAAATCGCCTATCTGGGGAGAGTGAACCGAATGGCAAATGACAAAAAATTTATAGTCAAGAATGGACTCTTGACACCGGAGAATGCTGTAATCGGAAGCAATACCGATACTGGAGAACAGCTTCAAGTCACCGGTGATACAGTCCTTACACAAGGTACGCAAAGTACACCAACATTAAAAGTCACCAATTCAGGTGGAGCTTCTGCTGGCACAATCGTAGCACAATTTGAAGGCGATTCTGATTCACTCCAGATTCGCAATATTGGAACAGGCGATTACTCCATCACAAATCCTCAGCAAGGAAATAGTATTGAATTTTATGACGGTACCGCAGGTATTGTTATTAAATATGCAGGTTCAAATAAATTAGCATTCACAAGTACAGGAACTGACTTTACAGGCCTTTCTACTACAACGATTGAAGGTAATCGTATTCTTACAACTGCAGATGAAGGCGCAGGTAATGGATTAGATGCAGATACGGTTGATGGTTTAGAAGCAAGTCAATTCTTAAGATCCGATGCTGATGATACTGCAGCAGGTAATATATTCTTCAGCCAAGATATTGATGTCACAGGGTCTGCTCAAATTGATACTAACTTAACTGTTGATGGTCAAGCAGTAATTAAAGCATTCCTTGAAGCTCAACAAAATGCATCTATCGCAGGAAGCGTGACAATAGGTGGAGACCTTACTGTATCAGGTAATACGACATATGTCAATACCGAAGAGATTTTATTATCTGATAATGTAATTACACTTAATGCAAATTATACAGGTTCAGCTCCAACAGAAAATGGTGGTATTGAAGTTGAACGAGGTACCTTAGCAAATCCTAAACTTGTATGGAATGAAACGAACGATTATTGGCAACTTGAAGTTGGTGGTTCAGTATTAGGTAGAATTATTACAACTGCAGATGAAGGTCCTGGTAATGGATTTGACGCTGATACAGTTGACGGTCTAGAAGCTGAACAATTTTTAAGAAGTGATGCTGATGATACAGCAACAGGAAACATTACAATTGAAGGTGACCTTACAATAGGTGATGATTCAGGTGCTGCACAGATATTCTTTGATGGTCAAGGTGTTAACAGAACTTTATATCATCAGAACGGTGAAATCGGATTTTTAAATAACGCTGCTAACTGGGCAATGAAATCTGATGCAAGTGGCGATCTTGAAGTTGAGCGAGATGTTGAAGCAGGCAGAAATGTAACTGCGGGCGCAAGTATTACTGCTCAAAACGATATCACAGCAACGACAGGAGATATATCAGCAACAGCAGGTGATGTAACTGCTGGTGATAGTATTACAGCACAAAATAATATTACAGCAACGACAGGTAATATTGCCGCATCAGCAGGAAGCGTAACTGCACAAACAAATGTCGCAGCAACAACAGGAAACGTAACAGCAGGTGATAGTGTCACCGCTCAAAATAACGTAACTGCTACAACAGGTGATGTGACAGCAGGTAATGATGTCACGGCAGCACAAGATATTACAGCAACATCTGGAAATATTACAGCATCCGCAGGCGATATTCAAGCAACAGTAGGAAACGTTAGAGCTGGTGAAGATGTATACGGTAAGAAGTTTATTGATGTTAACGATGGCAATTATATTGTAAATCCTAACGCAACATCAACAATGAGTCGTATTGATATTGATGATTATGTAAGACATCGTGGTGATACTGATACTTATGTAGGTTTCAATGCAAATGATTCAGCAGTTATTTCTACAGGTGGAACAAATCGTATCACAGTCACAAACAGTGCGGTCACAGTTCAACCTGACTTATATGCTCCAAGATTAATTGATACTAACAATAATGGTTATATACTTGACCCTTCAGGTACTTCAACAATACATGAAATTGGTGTTGATGATAATGTTTTCCATAACGGTGACACGGATACATTATTACGATTTGAAACTGCTACGATTGATTTAGATACCGATGGCACAACGAGATTAACTGCGAATAATTCAGGAGTCACAATCAATGGCGACCTTGATGTCAATGGAGATATCACAGCAGTTAATGGTACATTCACAGGTGACCTTTCAGCTTCAAGATTTTTAGATTCAGATAATACAAATTATTTTGTGGATCCCAATTCTGATTCTGTATTACACTCAATTGGAATTGATGATTGGATTGTTCACAACGGCGACACAAATACTTATTTTGGATTTAACGCAAACGACAATATTCAATTCTTTACTGATGCAACACAAAGAGTTGAAATCAATGGCACAAACTTTACAAGTACCGTTGATGGTATATTCCCTAACTTATACGCAGGAAGATATTACGATTTAAATAACGCAACTTATTATTTAGACCCAGCAAGTAATTCAAGACTAAATGGTATTGCTCTCGTCGGAACTATTTTCCACGACGGTGATACTGATACATATTTAAACTTTAATGGCGCAAACAGTTTTGAAGTTGTCACAGGAAACGCTCAAAGATTATTAGTTAACAATACTTATGTGTTAGCAAATAACCAAATGCGTTCACCTATTTACTACGATAACAATAATACAAATTATTATGGTGACTTTGCATCTACTTCTCAGATGGCACAAATTGATATTGATAGTTATATTCGTCATCGTGGTGATACAAATACATATCTTGGATTTGACGCAAATGATAGTATTACATTCGTAACGGGTGGTGCTGAAAGAGTTAATATTACCGGTGCAAATACAACATTCTTCCAACCTGTTATTGTCCAAGGTGATATTCAAGCAGACAGATTTGTTGATAGACAAAACAATGCATACTATGTAAATCCTGCTGACACAAGTTTAGCAGCAACATTTGCTGGTGGTATTCGTATTGATGCAGTCAGTAATTATACTCGATATGATGATAATTCAGGTAATGGTGGTATTGCATTAGCAGGGCATAGCGATATTGCTTCAGGACAAAACACAACTGTAGCAATCAGTGGTAATTATTCTGGCGGATACTCATTAATGTATCTTAACAGAATTGACCCAACAAGTAATCCATTTAATAATGGTCAAAGGTACATAGAATTTAGACACGACGGAGCAGGCGGTTCGTCAATTCGTGGTGATAGTTCAGGCAACTTATATCAAATTTTAGAAGGCGGAACAAATTGGGGATGGTGGACATCAGGCGCAAGTGAAATATTAATTGTTGACGATAGCGCAAATATAATGATGAATGCAGGTGCTTCACCTACTTATACAGACGGTGGTGATAACACAGCATTAACAACAACACCAAGTAATGCAAAAGTCCATGTTGGCGGTTCAATTTATTTAAATGGAAATAACGACGGTATTATCTTTGGTCGTGGTACAGCATCCTTCCTGAAAGACGAAGAACTTGCCTTTGGTTGGGGTGGCGGTTGGTATATGCAAGATGGCACATACCTAAGAGTCAGAAATAATAAAACAATTTATTCTACAGGTGATGCTCACCTTAACAGATATTATTCATATCAGAATACAGCATATTACCTTGATGCAGATGGTGATTCACAATTAAATACAGTTGACATTGATGATTATATAAGACATCGTGGTGATACAAATACTTTAATTGGTTTCTCAGGTAACGATACATTACTTTTCCAAACAAATGGTGTGAATCGTTTACAGATTAATAACGGTGCATTTAGGTCAAGAAACAATACAGTACAATTCTATTCAAGCGGAATTGAAATACAAAAACAAAGTAATGGCGGTGGTGTAGGACTTACAGTATCAGACCAAAACAGTGGAGAGCAACCAGGATTAAGTGGATTACAGCAAGGTTCTATTACATTTTGGCATGCTGATGGAGCTGTCACTACAGGTTCTAACGCCGCTTGGTATTTTAATTCTTCCGAAGCAATTACTCATTACGTATTTGGAACAAACGGCGGAGCAGCTGGTGGTAATCTTGTCCCAGTCGTTAACAACTCTGGTAGTTTAGGTAATTCAAGTTATCGTTGGGGTTCAGTATACGCAGGAACAGGTGATTTCTCAGGTAATGTAACTGGTAATAATGCTTACTTCTATCGTTACTATGATAGGAATGATTCCACATATTACGCTGACCCAGCAAGTACTTCTTATCAACAGTTTATGAACATCAATGTTGGTAATGAAAATATTGGCGGAGCAAACTCAAGCACTAACGGATTGATGATGAGAGGTAATTACAATAGTAATACCTGGGCTCATAAATTACATAAGTTTGACCACGGTGGTGGAGTTCCAATATATCTTTCACAAACAATTGGTACTGCAGCTTGGTCACCATTACAAAGATGGGGTACTTTCTCAGGTTCTTCAGGTGCTTCGAACGGAGGCTATACCTCTCAGATATTTGGTTCATTAAGAGTTGATACTGCTACCTATTCACCAATTTATTATGACCTAAATGATTCTTCTTGGTTCGCAAATCCAAACGGCGAATCTAGACTCAATACAATCAAGCTTGATGGTAACGCTGTTATATTAAGGGAACCTACAGGAACATTTGGTTCACTTGCCGTAAGCGGTGGTGGAAGAAATGGATACGAAGGATTTAGTATTAATGATCGTTCTGTCTTTATGCACGATGGCGGAAACGTCACAGGTGTTTATAACGATGTAGACAATCAGTGGTTCTGGTATGGTGAACGTGGTGGAGTAATGAGGTTAATGCATGCGGGTGTTGAGCGTGCAAGAACTGAAAACGGATACTTCCTTGCGAATCAACAGTTAAGAACACCAATCTTCTACGATTCAAATAATACAGGCTATTATGTAGATCCTAATAATACATCAAGATTCAATGCAGTTCAAGCATTAAGATATTACTTTAACCACGCAACTACATATTACGCTGATGCAGCATCAGGTGATTATGGTTCAATGGAAGTTGGTGGTCAGAAGAATGGTTGGGCAGGATATTCTATTCAAGGTCAATGGAACTTTATGTCTCCAAGTGCCGACCGTGCAGGTATATACAACGATGTAGATAATGAATGGGCCCAACAGTGGTATAGAAATGCAGGAGCATTAATTTATTATAATGGAATAGTTCAAGCAGAAACAAGAAGTGGATATTTACTCGCAAACAATCAAATGCGAGCACCAATCTATTACGATTCAAACAATACAACTTATTACTTAAACCCAGCTGCAGGTAATACAAACCGTGCATTAATGATTGACGGTAGAATATTCAGACAAGGTTTTGATACATCAGGCGATGGCAATAATAATAAATTATTAGAGGCTCAAGATTATACTCATTGGATTTGGAATACAGCTACTGACTGGGGTATCATGTGGGCAGGTAATAATAATCCATATCGTTCACATTTCAGTACATCTAATCCTAATGAAATTGTATTCATAGGTAATGGAAACTTAAGAGCAAGTATTGACCTTGATACTGGTGATGCTCACTTTAATGGTACTGTGTCAGCAGGTAGTTTTGCACTTAACGGTGGAAACGAAAACATTGAAATTATTAAAACATACGGTTCAGGTGGAGCTGACTTAGTACTATTTGATGGAACAGAATATTTTGATAAGCGTGTCATCAAAGCAATGGCACCTAACGAAAGTCCGCTTACAGGTACAACATCAGAATTTGTTAGAACAACAGACGGTCCTTTCGCAGGTTCTTATGTATTACAAACATCTGCTTATAGAACGTTCTATTCAGATTACATTCCTGTTGCTCCTGGTGAAGAATTATACGGTGAAATTTCTGTTAAGCGTATTTCAGGTTCAGGCGGTTTGGTTTATTATGGTATTGAAAGATTTGATAGTCAGAAGAGACCTATTGCTGGAAACACAGGTACAACATACTTTGTAGTTGGTGGTGCAAACTATACAGGTACATCTTGGAATACATATAGGAACCATACAACAATTCCAACATCTCATACTCCATATAATGGGTCAGACGGAGGTGGTTGTTATTACGTAAGAATTCGTATCTTAATGAACTATAACTCTGGCGGTGCTTTAAGACAGTTTGCTGGAATTATGCTCAAGCGTCGTAATGCTGAATCTAATTTATTAGTTGATGATTTACAAGTACTTGATGATGTGACAATCGGCGGAGATGCAACCATAACAGGTGACTTAACTGTTGATGATATTACAGCTGACATTATTGATGCAAGAAGATTTAGAGATAGAGATAATACTGGATATTATATTGACCCTAAAGATGGAAGTAATGTTGTAGGATCTTGGAACTGGAATAACGGTTCAATTGAAAATCTAAACAACCTTTCATTCAATGACCCAGGCCCTCAAGAAGGTATTCGTTGGAAAGGTGGTAATGAATGGAAGATTTATGAATCACCAGATAACTTAAGTTCTAACTCAGGCGGTAATTTACAATTCACATCAGGTAATGGCGCAGGTACTTATCAGATGAGATTAAATACGAGCGGTCGAATGGACGTTCGTGGACAAATCAGAACACCTATTGTATATGACTTAAACGATACAGCCTGGTATGTAGATCCTCACTCAGGTTCAAGGTTCAAAGATTTAGAAATACAAGATACAAGAAGTTCAGATATCTTAACAGTATATAGAACAGGTTCAGCGCCAGGAAACTATACTGCAGCAAGGACAATTAACCAATACGGTAATCACTCTTGGGGTATTGTTCATGAATTCAGAGTTGGTGATAGGAGCTCACAAAGTGTACCTAGTGGTACTGACCGACCTTCTATTTTATTCTCAAGTGGATATAATTCAACAACTTGGTCAGTTGGTTTCGGTTATGTAGATAACGATTTCAGAATCAAACAAAATCACGGTCATATCAATCAATCTTGGGGTACTGAGAGATTTAGAATTAATACAAGCGGTGAAGTTATTATTGGAAATAACTTGTATGGTTCCAATGCTTACTTCAACCGTTATTATGACAGAGACAATACTGGATATTATGCTGACCCAGCAAGTACATCTGTATTTAATGCAATGGTATTTAATGGCGACGTTGATTTCAACGGCGGTGCTAATGCGATTAATATTACAAGTTCTGATATTCGTTCAGACGGTAATTCAAGCTGGACAGGTAACCCAGGTGCAGGTGTAGGTAAGATTCAAATGCACTCTAACCGTTGGTACATTGTATCTAACGGAAACTCAAATAGAATTGTTCAGTTCAGACAAAATGGTTCTGATAGGTCTTATATTGCGAATGATGGTAGATTAATCGGTGTTGGTGGTACTGCTTCTCAGGATTGGAGAGCTCCAATCTTTTACGATACAGACAATACTGGATACTATGCTAATCCAGCAGGTCAATCACACTTCAATACGTTGACGCTGGCGGGCAACAGAATCGGATTTATTAACACAGCGTTTGATGCAGAAATTAGAGTATCTGATGGCAACCCAGATGGAACTGGAGCTGACTTTGTTCTTTGGGGTGACAGAGTACAATATAACGCAAGATTAATTACTGAAGTACTTCACGCAACAAGACATATGCGTGCTCCTGTATACTATGATGCAAATAATGCTTCATACTACGGTGACTTTGGTGGTGTATCTTACATGAATGATGTAAGAGCTAACATATTCTACGAACGTGAAAATACAGCATACTACTTTGGTTCAAGCCAAGGTGATGCAAGAATGCGTAACGTTAGATTCAATAATGTTCAAATTGAAAACGGCGCAACAATCACATCTGTAAATAATAATGGTAGAATTTATCTTGGTGGTAATTTACATATTGATGCTCAAAATGGTTTAGACATTTATATGAACTATTACTCGGGTAGAAGGTTCAGATCTTTCTCACCTGGTCAATACGAATCATTCAGAGTTGATACTGACCGTATTACATACGCGTTTGCTCAATTCAGAACTCCATTAATTTACGATTATAATAATACTGGTTACTATCTTGATATGAACAACAACTCAAGGTTTAACGACCTTCAGTTGAGAGGATTATATGTAACGACACGTTATCATACAGGTTCTGACTTTACAGCAGGTACTCTTGTTCAAACAAGTATTCCTGCGACAGCAACTAACGGTGCTTCGTTCGTACTTGAAGCAACAGGTAAATCTTATTCAGGTGATCCACCATTTATGTTCACCGCACAAGGTTACTTGTATGCTAATACTATTATTAACTATTCAGGTCAACACATTGGTAAAGCTGGTTTCAGTACAATGTATATGTTCCAATACAATGGAGTATTATGTTTCTGGTGGCCAAGAGTATCTTATTGGAACTCCTTCGCTGTTCACGTAAGAAATGCAAACGGTGATGATAGAAACTTAGTCACAAGTATTACAAACTCGTCATTACCTGGCGGAAGAACTAAAGAACGTCAAGTATCAATGCGTACTACCGCGATGTATAATGTTAACATTAATACAGGTGATATGTATGCACAACGTTATTATGATAGTAATAACACATTCTATTACGGTGACTTTGCCTCTAGTTCTAGGATGAACGAAGTAAACATTTACGGAAGTTTAAGAAATCAAAATGGAACTCCGCATTACTTCTATACAAGTGCTGGAAACTTAAGAGGTTATATACGAGCAACTGATTCTAACGATAACCACTTTGAATTTGCTACATCAGGTGGAGAGGACTTCATCTTCCGTGATGGTGGATTTGGAGGTTCTTGGAATCAGATTATTAGAGGTAATGGTCATGTATTAGTATCGTCAAGATTTGATACTCCTATTATGTATGATAGGAATAATACAGGTTATTATGCTGACCCAGCAAGTACTTCGCGTTTCAATACACTCAGAACAAATCGACTTTATCCTTGCTACGACAATGCTGGTGATGTTTATTTAGATTGGCCTTCTGGTAATTATGGTTCAATCCAAACAAACGGTGGCGGTAAAGGCGGCTGGGAAGGTTATTCAATTAACGGTCGTTATGTATTGATGTCAGCCAATAATAATGAAGTTGGTATTTACAACGACATTGATAACGAATGGATGACAATCTGGCGTCGTAACGGCAGAACTGAAATATTCCACAATGGTACTTGGGAAGAATATGCTCAGTCAGGATATATGGAGGCCCGTGGTTCTTATCGTGCTCCAATCTTCTATGATTCAAATAATACTGGGTATTACATGGATCCACACTCTACTTCTAACGCAGCATTGCGTATTAGAGGTGGTACATTATATGGACCTAACCCAACTTGGGGAGCATATCTTGCAGTTGGTACTAACGGACATTGGACTGGTTCTTATGCTTCTGTTGCTGCTACAAACGGTAACTTACACCTTGACGCAAGGTCAGGATACGGAACATATATTAACTGGTATGTAGGCGGAACAACTTACATTAACGGTACACTACAAGTTAACTTCATTTACGATAGAGATGATACAAACTATTATTGGAATGGTAATAGCATCTCTATGATGAACGATACAAGAAGTAATATTTTCTACGACAGAAATAATACAGCTTATTACTTCGGTTCAAGTTCAGGTGATGCAAGATTTAGAACTACAAGAGTTAATGAATGTTATAATGATGCATGGTTCAGAAACTATAATGCAGGCCAAGGTTTATATAACCAATCTACAGGTCGACATTTCTATAGCCCAGGTTCAAGTTATTGGCACTTAGATGGTGCTTCAGGTTCTGGTGGTTTAATTATATACGACCGTTATCAAGGTTCTCAAGGTTCAGGTACAGGCCGCCGTGGTTATCTCTATTATGATGGTTCAGGTTTCGGTCTGTTAAACAGTTCAGGAAACTGGGGTTTAAGACTTAACCCAGGAAATTCATACGCTGAAATTTATAGAAATCTTTATGTTGGAACTGACGTAAGAGCTCCAATTTATTACGACAGAAACAATACTGCTTACTACTTCAATGGTGCATCTGCTCATAGTACAAGATTTGAAGGTGTAAGTAATAGAACAATGGCTTGGTTAAATCAGCCAGGACATACAAGAGATAGTGGTGAATATTACAGAGCAAGACCTCGTATAACAAGTAATACTGATTATTGGACTGGTGCGATGGGTTGGGGTCGTCAAGACATGACCAACACTGTTGCTGATTGGGGTTCAGGATTTATTGATTCTTGGAGTAACCCACCTAACCAGCCTTCAGGTACATCTCACTGGGTTGGTGTTCAGGCATATCACTATTCTAATGGTTCAGCT
>Ga0255759_10000873_pt1 | contig 27229 bp, 24 predicted proteins | sample 101ome_20_FD_179959 | JGI IMG/M metagenome (GOLD analysis project Ga0255759, IMG submission 179959) | Coastal salt marsh microbial communities from the Groves Creek Marsh, Skidaway Island, Georgia - 101404AT metaG (version 2) | ecosystem: Environmental > Aquatic > Marine > Intertidal zone >...
GGCATTACTATCTTTAATGAACCCTTGTTTCAACCAGCCCTTCCATTCCTCCGGCGGTCGGTTCTGAACATCCACCGCCGCAAAATTCTCCTCCTCAATCGTTTGGGTCGAATAGCTATCGTCTATTATTACTTCGGGGGGGCGATACGTAAATGGCTTTATCTCCCCAATGAGACGGCTCAACTGATTCTGTGTGACCCAATTTCCACGGGATTTAAAATCCAACTGCTGCTGATTTATAGTTTCTCCCACAAATATAAATTTGCACTCTGGGTGCACTGAAATAGGCCCATCACCAATGCCATGCAGGGTTGCATCAGCACCCCCCGATTCTACCGAATTAAATGTTAACAGTTGTTTAGGCTCACACCTATCGACATTAATCACAACGATTCCGCCTTCTTTTAATATTCGTGATAATTTTTTATCTGATTCATCAAACCGCTTTGGACCCGATTTACCTGCTATCGTAGCATGCGATAAATCATCCAAATACACGATATTTCTGCCACTACCGAACTCTTTTTTAACACACGAACTACGGGCATCACTATGAAATCGATAGACTGATGCCGACATTCTCATTTGCGATGTGCTCATTATACTTGCCCTTTTTTTTTATAATTAAAAACTATCACTCTAATAAGTTATAATTATCTTTAGTATACTTTATTTTTGCTACAATTGTAAACAAAACTATATTTTGCATATAAATAAATATTTATTTTTGAAGAAAAAATAAATATAAACTAATTTTTAATTTAAAAACAGGCTTTTTGATTTTATTTTTGCCAAGCCATTCTGCCGCACCACTGCCAGGACATCATCTCTATCACAAACTTTAAATATTCCCCCTTATTTATTCTAACTTATTTGCTTTTAATATAAAAAATATCAAACTAATTAAAAGCTTAACTTTTTTTGACACGACCTTCAACACATTGTTATAAAATAAATTATACCACAATAAATAATGCCGTTTCTAATTCTAAAAAACTTGCGCTCGAATTGATTTCTGCTTTAACTGACGACGTTTCGCCCTAAAACATTGGGATTGGTATTGTATTGATTGTAACTGCTTATTGAGCAGTCTCCACTACCTCAGGATCACCACGCAATTCCTCACTCGCAAACTGCAACGCTCTACCATTCTGCCTAACCGCTTCCATCACCACATCACGATCACCCTTCAATTCCTCACTCGCAAACTGCAACGCTCTACCACTCTGCCTAACCGCTTCCATCACCACCTCAGGATCACGCTTCAAGTCAGTACTCGCATACTTCAACGCAAGCCCATTCTGCCTAACCGCTTCCATCACCACCTCACGATCACCACGCAATTTCTCACTCGCAAACTCCAATGCAAGCCCATTCTGCTTCACCGCTTCCATCACCACCTCACGATCACCCTTCAATCCCTCACTTGCAAACCTCAACGGATTTCCATTCTGCTTCACCACTTCCAAAACGAATTCACGATCACGCCTTAATTCCTCACTTGCAAACCTCAACGCATCCCCATTCTGCTTCACCGCTGCCATCACCGCCTCACGATCACCGCGCAATGCCTCACTTGCTAAGCTCAACGCATCCCCATTCTGCTTCACCGCCTCCATCACAAAATCACGATCACCACGCAATGCCTCACTCGCATACTCCAACGCCAGAATGTTGTTCTTTTTCACCACCTCCATCACCACCTCATGATCACCACGCAATGCCTCACTCGCATACTTCAACGCAAGCCCATTCTGTTTCACCACTTCCAAAACGAATTCACGATCACCACGCAATTCCTCACTCGCATGCATTAACGCACGCCCATTCTGCTTCACCGCCTCCATCACAACCTCACGATCACCACGCAATTCCTCACTCGCATACTGCAACTCACCCCCATCCTGCTTCACCGCTTCCATCACAACCTCACGATCATGCATTAACGCACGCACATTCTGCTTCACCACCTCCATCACAACCTCACGATCACCACGCAATTCCTCACTCGCATACTTCAACGCTTCCCCATTCTGCTTCACCGCTTCCATCACAACCTCTTTATCACGCTTCAAGTCAGTACTCGCATACGCCAACGCAAGCCCATTCTGCCTAACCGCTTCCAGCATAAAAGTACGATCACCACGCAATGCCTCACTCGCATGCACCAACGCCCATCCTCCATTCTGCTTCACCGCTTCCATCACCACCTCAGGATCACGCTTCAAGTCAGTACTCGCATACGCCAACGCAAGCCCATTCTGCCTAACCGCTTCCATCACCACATCACGATCACCACGCAATGCCTCACTCGCATGCACCAACGCCCATCCTTCATTCTGCTTCACCGCTTCCATCACCACATCACGATCACCCTTCAATTCCTCACTCGCATGCATTAACGCATATCCACTCTGCCTCACCGCCTCCATCACAAAATCACGATTACCACGCAATGCCTCACTCGCATGCTCCAACGCACGCACATTCTGCTTCACCACCTCCATCACAACTTCACGATCACCACGCAATGCCTCACTCGCATACTCCAACGCAAGCCCATCCTTAGTCACCGCTTCCATCACAACCTCACGATCACCCTTCAATTGCTCACTCGCAAACTCCAACGCAAGCCCATTCTGCTTCACCGCTTCCATCACCACATCACGATCACCACGCAATGCCTCACTCGCATACTGCAACGCACCCCCATCCTGCTTCACCGCTTCCATCACCACATCACGATCACCACGCAATGCCTCACTCGCATACCCCAACGCATATCCATTCTGCTTCACCGCTGCCAGCACCACATCACGATCACCACGCAATGCCTCACTCGCATGCATTAACGCATATCCATTCTGCTTCACCGCCTCCATCACAACCTCACGATCACCACGAAATTCCTCACTCGCATACTGCAACCTACCCCCATCCTGCTTCACCGCCTCCATCACAACCTCACGATCACCACGCAATTCCTTACTCGCATGCTTTAACGCACGCTTAAATCTACGATCACTCTTCAATTCACGACTCACATCATCCCACGCACGACGATGCTGCTTCACCGCTGCCACAGCAACCTCATGGTCATTCTTCAATTCCTCACCTGCAAACTGCAACGCACGCCCATGCTGCTTCACCGCTTCCAGCACCACCAAACGATGACCACGCAATTCCTCACTTGCAAACCTCAACGCATCCCCATGCTTCTTCACCGCTTCCAGCACCACCTCACGATTATTCTTCAATTCCTCACTCGCATACTCCAACGCATCCCCATCCTGCTTCACCGCTTCCAGCACCACCTCATGATCACCCTTCAAGTCCTCACTCGCATACTGCAGCGCACGCCCATTCTGCTTCACAGCTGCCAGCACCACCTCACGATCACCCTTTAAGTAATTTTCCATATTCTGCAACGAAAGCCCATCGCCCTTCACCTGTTCAATCGCTTCTGCTTTTCTACCCACAGAATCTGGAATTGTAGGATTGGACACTGCTTTTCCACACACAAAACCTGCTGTATCAGGCGTTATTGGTTCTGCTAATGTGCCTGGTTGTTGTGTTGCTGGTGATCCCGCTGGCTGTCTTGGTGATACCGCTAGTTGTTGTGTTGCTGATTCCGATGATACTAATCCCGTCATTACAATGCACTCCTTTTTTTAATTAAAAAATAAAAAAATTTTAAATATTTACTGTTAAAAATAATGAAAATAAATCTTAATAATGAATTTAAAATAAATACGCTCTGTTGTCAATCCGGATTTGAATCAGTTGCCGCCAATAACTCTCAGACACCCTGTCAAAATGGGACTGTTGCGAAACCGGTGATTTAAATTGAAAAATTTTCAAAAAGCTTAAAAACAAGTGCTAATTGTCAAAAAGCAGTGGGTAATTTGGTTAATTTTGATGATTTTTTGATAATTATGTCAATTTTAGGCACAATCCACCCGTTGGGCGCCGCTAGGCGCCCTGAAACAAGGGCGGTGCGTGTATGGCTACAAGCCGCTTAACATTATGAACGATAGCGTCCATGGAGAACTTAAATTGAACCTTGGCATGCCCCCGATAACGCGCGCGTTTTTCAAATTTTGAAAAAACGCCCTCAAACGGTGCACGAACAGATGAACCCCATCGATCTAAATCGTTATTTTTTCGTTTCATGTTTTGCCTCAAAATAGCCCCGCAGGTAACACCTCGACGGGCCATCTCATCCGTAGCCGCTTTCAAGCAGTAGGCCTTATCGCCAAAGACGTCCCGTGGGCAGATGGATTTAAACCCAGAAGGATTACTCAGCCAGCTTACAGCTAGCTGATTTATTTAATTTCGAGTCCCTTTAACGCACGCCTAAATCCACGATCACGCTGCAATTCACGACTCACATCATCCAACGCATGACGATGCTGCTTCACCGCTGCCAAAGCAACCTCATGGTCATTCTTCAATACCTCACTTGCAAACTGCAACGCACGCCCATCGCCCTTCACCTGTTCAATCGCTTCTGCTTTTCTACCCACAGAATCTGGAATTGTAGGAGGGGGGGCACTGCTTTTCCACACACAAAACCTTCAGCTGTATCGGTCGTTATTGCTTCTGCTAATGGGCCTAGTTGTTGTGTTGCTGGTGATACCGCTAGTTGTTGTGTTGCTGATCCCGATGATACTGATCCCGTCATTACAATGCACTCCTTTTTTTAATTAAAAAATAAAAAGTTCTTAAATATTTACTGTTAAAAATAATAAAAATAAATTTTAATAATGAATTTAAAATAAATATGCTCTGTTGTAATTCCTCACTCGCATACATCAACGCATGCCCATTCTGCTTCACCGCTTCCAGAACGAGTTTACGATCACGCCTTAATTCCTCACTTGCATACATCAACGCATCCCCATTCTGCTTCACCGCTGCCAGCACAACCTCACGATCAGCACGCAACTCACCCGCAAACAGCAAGGCTTCTCCATTCTGCCGCACCGCTTCCAGAACAAACTCACGATCACCACGCAATGCATCACTCGCATACGCCAAATTATTCGCACCCCTTCTCACCGCAGCCAGAACCACATCTTTGCTATTTCTTAATCTTTCAGATAATTCATTTAAATTAAAATTAGTATTAATAAGCTCTATAATGTCTTGCAAGTTAGCCAATGCCGGACCCAAAGCCCATCGAGAAGCCTTACGATTCTGACATATAGCAGCTATAACCACCTCAAAATCACCACGCAATCGCTTACTCGCACACATCAACGCATCCCCATTCTGCTTCACCACTTCCAGAACGAGTTTACGATCACGCCTTAATTCCTCACTTGCAAACCGCAACGCATATCCACCCTGCTTCACCGCTGCCATCACCACCTCACGATCACCACGCAATTCCTCACTCGCATACTGCAACGCATCCCCATTCTGCTGCACCGCTTCCATCACTATCTCACGATCACCACGCAATGCCTTACTCGCATACTCCAACGCATCCCCATCCTGTTTCACCGCTTCCAGCACTAACTCACGATCACGCCTTAATTCCTCACTCGCATACTCCAACGCATACCCATTCTGCTTCACCGCTTCTATCACCACCTCACGATCACCACGCAATTCCTCACTCGCAAACCGCAACGCTCTACCATTCTGCTTCACAACTGCCAGCACCACGCTACGGTCACCACGCAATTCCTTACTCGCATACTGCAACGCAAGCCCGTTATGCTGCAACGCAAGCCCATTATGCCTCACCGCTTCCATGACAATCTCTCTATCACCCTTCAATTTCTTACTCGCAAACTCCAACGCACGCCCATCCTGCCTCACCACTTCCAGTACCACCTCACGATCTCCACGCAATGCATCACTCACATACTCCAACGCACACCTATGCAAAAGAAATTCCCTATTATTTTGCTTCACCGATGCCAGCACCACCTCACGATCTCCACGCAATGCATCACTCGCAAACTCCAACGCTTCCCTATTCTGCTTTACCGCTGCCATCACCACACCACGATCACCACGCAATTCCTCACTCGCATACTGCAGCGCACGCCCATTCTGATTCACCGCTTCCATCACCACACCACGATCACCACGCAATTCCTCACTCGCATACTGCAACGCTTCCCCATTCTGCTGCACCCCTTCCATCACCACCTCACGATCTCCACGCAATGCATCACTCGCATACGCCAACGCACACCCATTCTGCCTAACCGCTTCCAGCACCACCTCACGATCTCCACGCAATGCATCACTCGCATACGCCAACGCACACCCATTCTGCCTAACCGCTTCCAGCATAAAAGTACGATCACCACGCAATCGCTCACTCGCATACTCGAACGCCAGAATGTTCTTTTTCAACGCTTTCAGTATGAACTCACGATCATCACGCAATTCCTCACTCGCATACTGCAGCGCACGCCCATTCTCCTTCACAGCTGCCATCACCACCTCACGATCTTCACGCAATGCATCACTCAAACGCGCCAATATCCACCCACACTCACTCACGGCTTCAATCGCTTCCACAACTTTGTTAGGTCTAACCAATACTGTTAGCTCGATCTGAGAATTAATTGAAATAATTTCATCATCAGACAGAATTGTATTGCCCAGAAATAACCGTTGTTGTTCAACTGGAATCTTAATTGCCTCTCGAATTTTTATTTTTAAATTCCACACATTATTATCACCAGGCGTAACTTGTATACTAGTAGCTTTTCCACTTAATTTATAAATAGTAATAGCGAGACTTTTTCCTGACCTTGGCCGTGGTGAAAACGATGCTGATTGTTTAGTAGACAGATCTGACCATGATACTGCTGGTTGTGCTGCTGCTCGCGTTTTGAGATTGAAGATTCGTTGTATTGCTGATTGAATAGTCATAATCTACCCCCCCCCTTTTTTTAATTAAAAAATAAAAAATTTTTAAATATTTACTGTTAAAAATAATGAAAATAAATCTCAATAATGAATTTAAAATAAATACGCTCTGTTGTCAATCCGGAACGCTTCAGCAGTTTATCGAAATTGCCACGAAAAATTATACCCAGTAGTCGGTATCATGTTGCACTGGGATAAAAACGTACCCAACCAACAACTGGATATGGGTAAAATCTTGGACCTTGAGCTGCCATCACCACATCACGATCACCCTGCAATTCCTCACTCGCATAACATAACACAGTTCCATTCTGCTGCACCGCTTCCAGCACTACCTCACGATCAGCACGCAACTCACCCGCAAACAGCAAGGCATCTCCATTCTGCCGCACCGATTCCAGCACTACCTCACGATCACCACGCAATTCCTCACTCGCATACGCCAAATTATTCCCATCCCTTCTCACCGCAGCCAGAACCACTTTTTTGTTATTTCTTAATTCTTCAGATGATCCATTTAAATTAAAATTATTATTAATAAGTTCTATAATATCTTGCAAGTTAGCCAATGCCGGACTAGAAGCCCATAGAAAAGCATTAACATTCTGACATAAAGCAGCTATAACCACCTCAAAATCACCCTTCAATTCCGCACTCGCATACCGTAACGCATTCCCATTCTGCTTCACCGCTGCCAAAATAAACTCATGATCACCCTTCAAGCCAGCACTCGCAAACTGTAACGCTTCCACGCTCAGCCCCACTGCCTCCAGCACTACATCACGATCAGCTTTCAATTCCTCACTCGCAAACTGCAACGCACGCCCATTCTGCTTCACCGCTTCCAGCATAAAAGTACGATCACCACGCAATTCCTCACTCGCATACTCCAACGCACGCCCATCCTGCCTAACCGCTTCCAGCATAAAAGTACGATCACCACGAAATTCCTCACTCGCATACTGCAACACCAGAATGTTCTTTTTCACCGCCTCCATCACAAAATCACGATCACCTTTCAATTCCGCACTCGCAAACTCTAACACCTTCAATTCCGCACCCTCAACCTCTAACACCTTCCAATCCTGCTTCAACGCTATCATCATAAAATCACGATTATTGCGCAATTCCTCACTCGCATACTGCAACGCATACACATTCTGCTTCACCGCTTCCAGTACCACCTCACGATTACCACGCAATTCCTCACTTGCAAACCTCAACGCATGCCCATACTTCTTCACCGCTTCCATCACCACCTCATGATCACCCTTCAATTTCTCACTCGCATACTCCAACATACGCCCATTCTGCCTCACCGCTTCCAGCACCACCTTACGACTCACATACCGCAACGCCCACGAATTCTGCCTCACCGCTTCCAGCATAAAAGCATGATCACTCTTCAATTCTTCACTCGCATACAGGAACGCCGACGAATTCTGCCTCACCGCTTCCAGCACCACCTCACGACTCACATACCGCAACGCACGCCCATCCTGCCTAACCGCTTCCAGCATAAAAGTACGATCACCACGCAATTCCTCGCTCGCCCTTCTCACATCAGCCATAATCACATCTTTGTTATTAAAATTATTATTATTAACATTCTGACATAAAGCATCACGCCTAAATCCACGATCACGCTCCAATTCCTCACTCGCATACTGCAACGCATCCCCATTCTGCTTCACCGCTTTCTGCATAAAAGCACGATCAGCCTTCAATCCCTCACTCGCAAACTCCAACGCACGCCCATTCTGCTTCACCGCTGCCATCACAACATCACGATCACCACGCAATTCCTCACTCGCATACTCCAACGCCAGACCGTTCTCACACACTTCCTTTAAGGCATCTCTTTTGACTGTATTGATAGACTCCCATCTTATCGAATAACTCTGTTGAGACTCCTCGTTAACAAAGTTTTTAATAAAGTTTTTAAAATCTTCAAAATAGAGAAAAGCGTTGTCAAAAACAATAATTTTATTGTTAAAGTCTTGCAGCTTTTCCTTTATGTACTTATCTTGTTGATCACAATTTTTTTTATTATATGTCAACGTATCAATCTCGAATACGTTATTAAATACTGTTTTTGTTTCTGAAGCGCTTGTTTCCTGCTGCATTTGCGTATTTGAGTTTGGATCTTGGCTATCTGAACCCTTGGATAGTTTTTTGAGTTCCAAATCACCTCCTGATGACGGCCGTGACCCTAACCCCGTCAGTGATGAAGACGGTACTGATAGATTATTCATAATTTACCCCCTTTTTTTAATTAAAAAATAAAAAATTTTTAAATATTTACTGTTAAAAATAATAAAAATAAATTTTAATAATGAATTTAAAATCAATACGCTCTGTTGTCAATCCGGATTTGAATCAGTTGCGGCCAAGAACTCTCAGACACCCTGTCAAAATGGTACAGAGTGCTTAAGTAGCTTGTTTTTTATGATCGCTAGGCTTTGGTATACTATTTGTATGACCATCATTAATATTAAAGCTTGGCGTTATACAATTCCGCTATCCCCACCCGTGCTGATTCGGGGGGCTGAGTCTGAGAGTCGCTCCGGGTTTATCATTGGGCTAGTGTCGGATTCGGGTCATGTGGGCTTTGGGGAAGTGGCGCCACTCCCGGGGATGAGTATTGACACACTGGCGGAATGTGAAGCCGCTTTTTTACGAATCATCCCAGCTGTGTATTTCATAAAACCCCCCAAAACCCTCCCCGATCTGCTTGCAGGCATTAAAACACTGAACGATGCCCACACACTTCCCATTGCCTTGCAGCACGGCCTAGAAATGGCATTGTTAATGCTAATGTCGCGTCAAAAAAACTGCTTGATTGCACACTTACTCAACCCCAATTTTCAGCCCATTATTCCCCGACATTGCTTACTCAATGGCACATTTGAAACCCTATTAGAGCGATACCGAAGCCAGAGCAAATTGGGCTACACGCGATTTAAAATCAAGGTGGGGCATCTCAACGAACGGGACACGCGGAGTCAATTGGTGGAGTTTTTTAAACACACCGATCCAGAGCATCGATTTTGGCTGGATGCCAATCGGCAATGGCCACTCCAAACAGCCATTAACTTCGGTGTCAGCGTTCGGGATTTGCCGATTGAATACATTGAAGAACCCATTGAACGCAGCGATGAATTGCCCCAGTTTTATGCGGCTACTGGCATGACCATTGGTTTGGATGAAACCTTGATTGAAAACCCAGAATCTTGGAACTTAACCGGGGCCTCGCATTTAATTATTAAACCCATGTGTGTGGGATTAAATACCATTGTTGATCTATACACGGCCACGCAAAACACGCCCACGCAGTTGGTGATTAGCTCCAGCTACGATTCCCCCATTACGCATTATTATTACTATGCCCAATTGTGCGCAGCATTTTCAACGCAATCCATTGGTTTGGATGCTCAGCTATACCCCAAACACCCCATGTATGACACGCCGTCGGTGGATTTAAATCGCTATGATCTACCCACGCACTATGATCTTCCACCCAACTTAGTGCGTTGGGCAGTGGGATGATTACCTGCCCAGTTTATTTTTGGGCCCAACTAACCCCAACCCATCTTGCCATTGAGACAAACACCGTGCGTATCACCTATGCGGAGCTGCACCAACGGGTTCAGCAGGCTACCCCAGAGTCTCGGTTAGTCTGCACAGATCCACTCGCAAGCATTATTCAACTTGTGGCGGCCTTTCGGGCTGGGTATTGCGTTCAACTTCTGGACCCACAATCTCGGCACTCGGTACCCCATATCCCCGCACACTGGCACGCCAAAACGACCCAACCAAATACGTGGACCATTACAGCCCCAAGCACGGTTATTTATACGTCGGGGTCCAGTGCCACACCCAAGGGTGTGGTGCATAGCTTGGAGCACCATATTTGGGCAGCTTTGGGGGCAATTCAGACCAACCATTTTTTACATAGCGATGCTTGGTTGCTCAATTTACCCCTGCATCATGTGAGCGGACTGGGTATTGTATTTCGGTGTTTGTTGCGGGGAGCCCGGTTGGTGATTGCCGAAACCGCCCGTGATTTTTTAGCGGATGTGCATCGCGTGACGCATGTCTCGGTAGTAAGGCCTCAACTGCGACGCATGATTGAGCAAGGGGGGGATTACACACACTTAAAATACGTCTTGTTGGGCGGTAGTGGCTGCCCAGACACGGTAATTGAGGATGCCCGTGCGGGTGGGATTCCGGTGGCGGTTAGCTATGGCCTAACCGAAATGGGGGGGCAAGTTGCCACCAGTGTGGGCAATGTGCGAACCGGGACGGTGTTGCCCTATCGGACAGTCTATACTGACGATGGGCAGATTTATGTATCGGGGCGATGCCGGTGTTTGGGGTATTGGACAGCGGCGGGAATTGTCTTGCAGACCCATGCTGAGGGCGGCTTAGCGACGCGTGATTTGGGCGTGCTTCATGATGGGCAGCTCAGTGTGACGGGCCGGGTAGACGCCATGTTTATTTCAGGGGGTGAAAATATTCAGCCTGAAGCAATTGAGTCGGTAGTGTTAAGCCATCCGGCTATTCAGGCATGCTGCGTGGTGCCCAAACCGTGTGCGCAGTATGGGCACCGGCCAGTGGCTTTTATTGACCCGGTAGTACCGGATATTGAGGCTTGGGCCACTCAGCATCTGCACCCCTACCAACGCCCAATTGCATACTACCCATGGCCCCGTGACTGCTCCTTCAGCAAACCCAACCGGGGGGATTTGTCTAGACTCGTGTCAGACATATAACCCAATGGTTATTCGCCCATTGACGCGCATCTCTTTGCGTAAACGCAACGCTGCTATTACGTACTAAACGAGCTTCCGCACGAGCAACTGCGTTTCACGTTGGGGTTGTATAAGCTAAACCCAGAGCCAGTCAGGGCCTCTTTGTAATCTAAAATAGACCCCACAACAAACAAATAGCTGCCTTTATCCACAAATACGTTAGCACCATCGGATTGAAATACTCGATCCCCATCGGATTGCGCATCGGCCAATGCCTTTAGATCCATCACATACGATTTACCCGAACAGCCGTCGTTTACTACTTTAACGTATAACCCGTGCGTCTCTGGATCTTTGTTGTCTTGTGACAAAAATGCTTTGATTTTCTCAGCGGCCACCGGTTCAATCTGAATGCCTTTAATGACACCCGCATCGGGCTTCACTGGCTCATCCGGCTTCACAAAAACTTTTTTAACATCACCACAATCGGACATAGTCTTAGTGTATCAGGTTATCGAAACAATGGCGAGTTAAAAAACCCATCATTGGATTCACTTTGCTTCAATAATTTAATTAACTCTTCGATGGAATCTTCTCGAAGGTTTTTGCGCAACACTTGAATTTTATTAATTAAATCCGGAGCCAATAACAACTCGGACTTTCGTGTACTCGACTGCAAAATATCAATCGCTGGGAAAATTAACCGATTGGCTAAATTCCGATCCAAATGCAATTCCATGTTCCCCGTGCCTTTAAATTCTTCATAAATAATATCATCCATGCGTGAGCCTGTATTGACCAAAGCCGTTGCAATAATCGTCAAACTACCCCCCGATTCAATCTGACGAGCCCCCCCAAAAAACCGTTTGGGCTTATGCAGCGAATTGGGGTCCAGCCCCCCCGATAACGTTCGGCCCGATGGCGACACCACCAAGTTATACGCTCGCGCAAGCCGTGTGATACTATCCAACAAAATAACCACATCCTTGCCGGACTCCACCAAGCGCTTGGCATTTTCAAACAACAACTCCGCAATGCGTACATGCCGATGAGGCGCCTCATCGAACGTAGAATACACCACAGACCCCCGAACCGAGCGTTTCATATCCGTCACTTCTTCCGGACGCTCATCAATTAATAAAACTTTAATAATGCTTTCTGGGTGATTCGCGGCAATACTATTGGCAATCCCTTTCATAATGCTGGTTTTTCCTGCTTTGGGTGGCGAAACAATTAAGGCCCGCTGCCCATACCCAATGGGGGCAAAAATATCCAACATTCGGCCACTCAAATTTTCTTCATCGGTCTCTAACTTCAACTGCTTGCTGGGATACACCGGCGTTAAATCTGAGAATTGGGGTCTGTCCTTAATTTGGTTGGGCAACAATTCATTGACTGAGTGAATAATATCAACCGTTCGCGCATACTCTTTATTTTTTTTCTCCGTATAACTAAAACACAAACCATCTCCATGCAATAAACCGTACTTTTTAATCACACTGTTTGGCACAAAACAATCGTGGGCACTGGGAAAGCAATTGTGAACCCGAATAACACCATCGCCCTCATCCGATTCTTCAACCTCCAAGACCCCACTCGAAAATAGGGCATCGTCGGATACCACATAACTTTCAATAATTTTTTCAATCAATTGGTTTCGGTCCAGATTAACGCCAAAGGCGATAGCTCGCTCCTGAGCAATCGATTCCAGGCCAGCCAAGGACAGTGATGGCAATGATTTCATAAATTTCTTTGTTTTTGCAGACATATTAACCCCGGTTCATTCATCGATTACAACAATACGGACTAAAAAATTTTTTTGATTTTATTTTGTTTGAACTTAATATAAATATAAACGATAACTTTAAAAATGTCAAATTAAAATCATACTATTTGTATTTAATTAAATTATTTTAGGTGTTATTACAAACACAATATCGGTTTGATTGTTTCTACTTACTTTATGCCGAAACAATCGACCCAGTATCGGAATTCGGCCTAAAAACGGGACTCGCTTGGTAACCACTTGCTGAGCATTATCCAATAATCCAGCCATAATCAATGTTTCGTCGGGCTGCATCACAACCTGAGTATGCGCTTGTCGTTTCGCAATAATGGGCACTCGGCCACTTTGCATCGACTGCCAAAGTTTAACACTGGACATGCTTAAATCAATCGTTAGCATTAATGGATTGTTCTCTGAAATTAGGGGGTGAATTGAAAACTCAAGACCCGTCTGAACATAGTCAATGTGATTGATGGGTGTTTGCCCATTGTATTGGACAGTTTCATAGGGAATGCGATCCCCGACATGAAACTCAGCGGTTTGATTGTGCACACCCACAATGCTGGGATTGGCAACTAGGGTCGCTGTCCCATTTTGAATGCTCGCTTGAATCAGCCCAGCAATCGCATCCGCAGGTACGATTTGATTGTCCGTATAATTATAGTTGACCTGAATGCCATCCATTAGTGATGAAAAAATCGATTGATAGGTTTCAATATGTTGGGTGTTAATCTCAACAATCATCACATGAAACACAACCTGTTTGGGGGGCTGATCAATTTGATTAATTAACGCTTGGATACGATCGTGTTCATCCGGGGTTGCTTGATACACAATCATCGTTTGACTCGGGTCAATCGACAGCGGTACGTTCATCACCGAATCAATGGCTCGCTGAACCACCCCCACATTGGCATAGGCAATATCCACGCGATAAGTCTGTTTGCGTTGACTGGGCAGAGGCTCCACAAACAATTCATGAAAATAGGTTGTGTTTGCGTACCCAACACAGCCCAATATTAGCCACAGAATGCCGCTGTATCGGACTACACGGGTTCGCATGTTACGGTTGCCTCATAGCCGGATTGCGTTAACTCAATGCGAATCGCTGGCTCAGGACATTGACTGTGAATCTGGTTGAGCTGCTGGTGGATCCCTTCCCATGTTTGAGCGCGCAGAAAAACAGATGGGTTTGTCTCGGACGATGCGAGTGATTGCAGCGCATTCAAAGAATTTTCCATACGCAGTATTGAATCCCAAAGGCCCCACTTAACCACCGCTAAAATCAAGCATCCCCACCGAATATATCGAATTGCCGCCGTCATAAACGACCCGATACTTTTGCCCATTTTTTACCCTGCCGAGTTGCATACTGGACATGGTCCGCATCGGATACAGTGAGCATTGCGTCGGAATGGGTTAACACGCCAATGACACTATAGCTGGCATCTGAATCAATGGCTAGGTAGGTGATATCAATGGGTTCTGCATTCCAACGATCCACCCAGTTTTGATACGCAATCGGATAGGAATAGCCCCCCTGAATCTGCGACTCGGATACACCCCTCGTTGTGTACACAAGCCACTGAGACCATCCCGCAAACAATGCGATACCCAGTACAGCTATACTGGCTAAGACCCGCTTTAATTTTGGCCGAACCCACTGTTGGCTGGGTGAAAAAAAACACCAGCCCAAGGGTGTCCAGACAAACCACTGTTCGTATTTAAAAAAATGAGAGACCGCGCGCATTTTATGCGTGTTAAATTGGATTAAGCCACCCACCCGTTTGGCATAATCGCTGCCCACAAACACAAGGCCCTTGGATTGTGTCCCGCTATTGGCTGTCGTTGAATCCAATTGATTTAAATAGGCATATAAAGACTGCTTGCTGGCATTTTTACCGTGGGACACCCATTTATTATGAATTAAACTACCCATTTGAGATATTTACTTAACCACAAAAAATAGTTAACGTCAATATAATTGTTAAAATTATTTAATTTAAATTTTTTGGGCTTATTAAAAATTACGCAGGCATGGTATTATTTTTAATATTATGAATTTCCGATTCAGTTTGTGTATTCTTGGATTCAGCGTCTCTGTATGGGGTCAATCCCTATCCTTGGATGCGTATTTGGCGCACGTTGATCAGCATAGCGCTTATTTAAAAAGCACCCAGCAATCGGTCGAACAACAGCGCGATCACGTAGAAACAGAACGCCGAAAAGCAGGCTGGGTTGTATCGGGTAAGTCGTACTGGGATCAGCAAGACCCCAACCCACCCAATCGCTTATTTATGTCCCAATCCAGAACCACGTACACCGGTATAGCCACCCAGTTACATAAACCCATTTGGCAAACGGGCGGACAGATTGCCCTATCCCATGAATTGCGACGGATGGATCAATCCCAACCCCTCGTTTCTCTAGGCGGCTCCCAACAGCCCCTTCAACCCAATCCATTGTACACCCGTTCGGCGGGTGTATCGTATCGGCAACCCCTGTTGCAAAATCGATGGGGCACGCAATCTGAACGCCACTATAAATTGGCAAAAAACAACCTGCGCTATCAGGCCATTATCCAGGCTGAATCCGATGAATCCTTTCGATTGGAATACGTTTTACAGTATTTAACATGGGCCCATTACTATACGATGACAACGATTATGCGTGATCGGCTCGCTGTTGCCGTTGCCCTGTATACTGAAAATCAGGCCAAATATACCAACAACTTAATTGAAACCTTAGACATCTTGCAATCCCAGCACTATTTAAATCAGCAACAAACCCACGACAGTCAGGCCCAATTATTACTTGAAACGCATCAAAACAAGCTCAGTGCCGGACTCAATTACCCAGCGATACGGGTGAGCACGCCAACCTTAAACTTATATCAAATTCCCAATTTAAATACAGAACCGATGCCCCCGTCGCTTCGAATTGTGGAGGCCCTCAAAACCCAACAAGCCGGCAATCACTTGATGTATGCCAATATCATGGATCAAAAAAAGCCCCAGCTTGATCTTGTTGTGCAAGCCCAGTGGCATGACCGTATTAATGAACACAATCGCATAACCGACTATGGACTCATGGACAAACAAGTGGTTGTGCAATTTTCAACGCCATTGGGCCTGAAACCCGTTGCTGCTGAGCTGGATGCCCTCAAGCATGACACGCAACGCATTCAACACACCATTGATCATGAATTGAATCAACTCATGGCGCACAAAGCGTTTTTGGAATCTGAGTACCAGCGCTTGCGTGTTCACTATGACTACCAAACAACGGCTGTTGCTTTACACACCCAAACCGTTAAAGAAGAAAATCGCTTGTATGAACAAGGCCGTCGCAACCTTACCTTTGTGTTGCAATCCCAAGATGCTGAGCATGCCGCTAAATTGGCCATGCTGGATACCGCCTATCAATTGCATTGCATTGTTGCTCAACACAATGCCCTACTGGATCGATTGCAATGAACCGGTTTTTTAATTATTTTATCCAGGACCCACTCATTGGCAAAGTGATTACGGGGTCATTACTATTGCTGGGTATTTACGGGTTTAATACCGTCCCCATTAACATTTGGCCAAGCGTCGCATTTGATGAATTGGTGATTAATACCTACCATCCAGGGTATTCGGCTAAAGATATCGAATTGCGCATTACCAATAAAATTGAAGATAAACTGGCGACTATTTCGGGCATTCAATACTATGAGTCTAGCAGTTCTGAAGGACGGTCCATGATTAAAGTGGTCTTGGAAGAAAAACTAAAAAACCCAAAAGAAGTCAAAGACAAATTGTATCGAGCCGTTGATAATGCCGAATTGCCTACAGAGCTTGAAAATCGACCCAGCATTCAAGATATCAATAGTGATGAAATTCCCGTTTATACCCTTGGCATTATTGGCGGCACAACCTATGCCGATCAGTTTTATTATGCCAAGCACTTAAAAGACCAGCTGGAATCGCTGCCCGGCATTAGCCAAGCCGTTGCGGTGGGTTATTTCGAGGAAGAAGCCCAAGTTTTATTGGATTTAGAAGCGATGCGTACGTATCAATTATCCATGCACGATATTGAAGCAGCCTTTAAACGTCGGCACATTCGAGTATCCAGCGGCCCCATTGAGCGTCCGGATACCCAACAAGTTGTTTTAAATGCTGAGTTTGCCAATACATCAGCCCTAAACAACTTAATTATACGGTCCAATTTTAACCAAAAAACCGTTTATTTGCGGGATGTTGCCACCGTGCGCATGGACTTTGAAAAACCAATTAGCTACACCCATATTAATGGCCAGCCCGGTATCTTATTGGATATCATAAAAAAAGAATCGGCTGAAATTTTACCGACGGTTAAAGCCTTGCAGGCCTTTTTGGACCAACAAATTTTACCCAATAACTTATCCATTGTCTTGGTCAATGATATGTCGTACTTTTTAACGCGTCGGTTGTCTGTTTTGGTATCCAATGGCCTGATTGGCATGGCCTTTGTTTTTGTTGTTCTGAGTATTTTTTTGCGTGCCAATATTGCCGTATGGGTAGCAGCTGGGCTTCCGGTTGCTGTGTCGGGCATTTTATTTTTGCTGCCAATCGCGGGTCAAAGCATTAATGTTGTATCGTTAATTGGCATTATTTTAGTCATTGGGATTATTGTGGATGATGGGATTATTGTTGCCGATAGCGTTGTTCAGCAATTAGAAGCCGGTCATGATAAAAAAACGGCCGCACTTTTGGGTATTCAAACTGTTTTTGCGCCAGTCATTACCACGTTGATCACTACATTTTTAGCCTTTCTGCCCATGCTGTTTATGAGTGGAATCATGGGTAAATTTGTTTTTTGTATTCCATTGGTTATTAGTTTTGCCTTGTTATTTAGCTTGGTTGAACTGTCAACAGCCCTGCCCACACATTTGGCCAATACCAGTGATCGATTTAAAAAGCCGATACTCAGTATGGATCGTGCCCGAATGGCCTATCAACGTGCCCTGCATGCCTGCTTAAACCGGTATAAACTCATGAGTGTTGTATTTTTAATCAGCATTTTGGGCTTGGGTATTCTTTCAATACGCTATATAACATTTGAGCTGTTTCCAAAAGCATCCGCTGAATCCTTTATTGTTAATATTAAATACCCAAAAGGCACATCTCTAAAAAACAATCGAGACCAAGTGCGTGCTGTTGAATCGGTGTTAGCCACCATGCCCAAGCATGAATGGATTAGCTTTAAAACCTTTGTGGGCATGACCAATACCAATTCATACGATTTTGCCAATAAAGAAAATGAAACGGAAATCACGGTGTTTTTAACGCCAATTGCCCAGCGCACACGCAGCGCTGAAGCCATTATTCAAGACTTAAAACCACAGGTACCCGATACGGTGTTTTTCCGTGTTGAATCGGGTGGCCCGCCGGTTGGCCGAGCCATTAGCGTTGAAATCATTCACCCAAATACATCCATTCGGACCGATATTACAAATTACGTCTACCAACTACTGGCCAATACACCAGGAGTTCGTGACTTATCACGGACGGATGATGGTTTGCGAAAAACCATTCAAATAACACCCAATATTGCGAAAGCCGCCCAGCTGGGGGTTTCTTTGGCAACCATTGCCCAAACGATCAATATGGCCTACACCGGTCAAATTATTGGTGAGTTCAATCAAAACAACGATACCATCCCCATTCGATTGCAATTGGCCCCCAACGATCAAACCATTAGCGGCATTCAAGCGCTTGTTGTACCCAATGCCATGGGCAAACTAATCCCCCTAGCCCAACTGGTTTCGGTTGACAATGGGCCCATCACACCCAGTTATTATCACTACAATGGCGACCCCAAAACCAGTATTTATGGTGAAATCAATGAATCAGAAACAACCATTCAATCTGTTGTCAAACGCGTTGAAAACCAAATCGATACCACGCAGTGGCCCGGGGCCCAAGTGCTATTTACTGGCCAAAATGAAGATACCAATCGATCCATGAATGACTTATTCAACGTTTTTCTACTTACACTGGTTGGCATGTTTATTTTGTTAATTGTTTTATTGCGATCGATTCCCCAAACCCTCTTAGTTTTGACCTGTATTCCGTTTGGTCTTTTAAGTGCGTCTTTGGCATTTATTGCCCATGGTCAAGTGCTCAGTTTTATTGGGGTTATTGGCATGATTGGACTGTCTGGGGTCGTGGTGAATGATGCCTTGGTGATGATGCACCATTTAAACAAAACCAAGCCGTCGGGCTTGCCCCTCTCTGAGACAATTGCGCATGTGGCTAGCGGCTGCGCCACCCGGTTCCGACCGGTGTTATTAACATCCATGACCACCGTGTTTGGCCTATTGCCCTTGGCGTATGGCTTTGCCGGCAACGACCCGTATTTAGCCCCAATGGCATTGGCGATGGGTTGGGGGCTATTGGTTGCAACCCCCTTAATTTTGTTTGTATTTCCGTGTTGGTACATGGTGGTGTGTGGCAGACGCTAACTCAACCCCCGACCTTTGGCTCGGCACATGGGCCCTGGGTGGCAAAGGAGTTTCCGGTATTGTAAAACACTCAAAGGCCCTCATTGATGCAGCGTATCAGCACGGTATCCGGCATATTGATACGGCTTTTTTTTACGGCAACGGGCAAGCACACGACACCATCGCCAATGCCATCAAAAATCAGCGATCCCACTGGCATATTTGCGAAAAAGTGGGGTTGCGCTGGGCCAGTCGAAACCGGGTCATTCATTCAGGAACTTCAGATGCAATTATTCACGATTGCCAAGTGGCACTGCGCCGGTTACGAACGGATTATATTGATACACTCATGCTTCACTGGCCGGACCCCCACTGCCACTTAGCCACCAGTATTGACGGCTTACAAGCCTGTGTGGATCGCGGCTATGCCCGACACTGGGGATTGGGCAATTTAGCCGATACTCAACTTCATCATTTAGTAAACTATCCCAATACCGTGTATCAGTTGGAACACAATTGCATCATCGACAACAGCGTCCAATTGCACAAAACCCATCAACACGCCTATAACTTGGTGTTTTCGCCGTTGGCCAACGGCTGGCTGGCCAATCCCAACTACCTGCATCAAACCATACCCAAATCCGATCGCCGGGCCCGACATCCCATTTATACACACGCATCCTATCGAGCGGCTTGCCAAGATTTTCATGCCAACACAACAACGCCTATTGAAGATGCCTTGCGCTGGGTGATTCAAACCCCCACCGTTCATGGCCTTATTCTGGGGCCACGCTCCCCGGAACACCTCCATCAACTGATAGTAGCTACGCATTAACCGGTTTATAAAACGCTTACAAGTATGCTAAACTCTGAATAGTCTATGTTAGCTTTAGGCTAATATTCAGCATACTAAAAAACAGTGAGGTTACGAATAATGAGCACAACACAACAAGCCGTTTACAAACAATTTGGGTTGGTCAACACCCAAGCTATGTTTAAAAAAGCCGTTACCGGTGGTTATGCCGTTGGTGCATACAACATTAATAATTTAGAGCAATTACAGGCTATTTTATTGGGCTGCATTGAAACCAATGCCCCAGTTATTTTACAAATATCCAAAGGCGCACGCAGCTATGCCCATCCCACGTTGTTGCGTGCGATGGCCAGCGGGGCCATGGACTTTGTTCGGGATCACGGATCAAACATTCCTGTTGCCTTGCATTTGGATCACGGGGACTCGTTTGAGCTGTGCAAATGGTGTGTGGATAACGGGTTTTCGTCTGTTATGATTGACGCGTCGCATTTGCCCTATGAAGACAATATTGCCTTATCCAAGCAAGTGGCTGACTATGCCCATCAGTTTGGGGTATCCGTAGAAGCAGAACTGGGTGTTCTGGCCGGTATTGAAGAGGATGTGGTGGCGGCTGAATCCGTTTATACACAACCCGAAGAAGTCATTGACTTTGTTGGGCGTACTGGGGTGGATTCCTTGGCCATTTCAATTGGAACCAGTCACGGAGCGAACAAATTTACGCCCGAGCAATGCACCCGCAATGCGAAAGGCATCTTGGTGGGGCCACCGTTGCGATTTGATATTTTACATGAAATTGAGCAAAAGTTACCCGGATTCCCCATTGTGTTGCACGGATCTTCATCCGTAATGCCCGATTATATTCGGGATATTTTAGCCTTTGGCGGGCACATTGAAAACCCGGTGGGTGTTGCGGAAACGCAATTGCGTGAAGCGGCCAAATCTGCCGTATGCAAAATGAATATTGACAGCGACGGTCGCTTAGCAATGACGGCCGCTGTTCGGAAGTTTTTAGCTGAAAACACGGAAAGCTTTGACCCTCGGCACTATTTTGGAGCAGCACGAGACCGATTAAAAGATTTGGTTAAATATAAAAATACCCACGTATTAGGCTCTACGAACCAAGCCTAGTTCAGCCCATGTTGCTGGATACTTTTCATGACCTGTCTGCCCTATGCCAGCATTGCGATGCGTGGCGACAGGCTGGCGAAACCCTCGTGTTTACCAACGGCTGCTTTGATGTGTTCCATGCCGGACATGCTGTTTATTTAGACGAGGCTCGGGCCTTGGGGGATCGGTTAATTGTGGGCATTAACTCCGATGCTAGCGTGCGTCGGCTTAAAGGCAATACGCGCCCCATCGTACCATTAACCGGGCGCGGCCTGGTGCTCAATGCGCTTCAGTCTGTGGATGCGGTAATTGCCTTTGAATCCGATACCCCGATTCCCATTATTCAAGCCCTAAAACCCGATATTCATGTCAAAGGCGGTGATTATTCAGACCCGACCGCCTTACCCGAGTACCCGATTGTCTCAGCCTATGGGGGGCGCGTTGTGCTGCTGTCATTTTTGGATGGGTTTTCAACCTCTTCCATCATTCAGACCATTCAACATGGACCAAATCACCGGGGTCATTGAACGCATTACCTATCAGCACGACAACGGGTTTACCGTTGCTAAAATCCAAACCGATACGCACGCTAAGCCCATTGCCATAACCGGTCATCTGGGCGATATTCATGTGGGCCAATCCATCACCTGTACGGGTCATTGGGAAACCAATGCCAATTATGGCCAGCAGTTTAGTGTTCAGACTCACACCATTCAGCCACCAACGACCGCTAGCGGTATTGAGCGGTATTTGCGTTCCGGCGCAATTAAAGGCATTGGGCCGGTGTATGCCAAAAAAATTGTGGATCACTTTGGAGAAGAAACCCTTCGCATATTAGATACCGACAGTACCCAACTGCATGCCGTTCCCGGTTTGGGCAAAAAACGCATCGCACTCATTCAAGCCTCCCTACGCAACAGCCAAGCCAATCGGGATTTATTGCTATTTTTATCTGACCACCAGCTATCGCATACCTGGGCCACTAAAATTCAAGAACAATACGGCAGCAATAGCCTATCCGTCATTCAAAACAACCCGTACATATTGGCGAAAGACATCTCGGGTATTGGCTTTAAAACCGCGGATCAATTGGCCCATCGACTGGGCATTCGCCACGATGACCCCAATCGCATTGATGTGGGTATTTTACATTGTTTAGAGACCCTCAATGGGCATACCTGCTGCCCCGTAGACACCCTTGTGAAAAATACCGCCACCGTGCTGGATTTGGCCGACTATGCGGTGATTCAGCATCGCATACACGCCCTAATTGACCAAGAGACCCTGTATGCATCCAGCATCGAGGGAACCCCCATGATATGGACCCGACCATTGGCCATGGCTGAATGGGGCATCGCCAATGAATTGCGTCGGATTCAACACGCCCAAGTCCGGGCCCCATTAACTGACATTATTGAAAACCTAGCCCAATTGGAACGTCGGGTTGGCCTAACCTTGGACCCAGCTCAAAAACAAGCCATTTGCCAAGCAGTTACCCAGCCCTTCCACGCCATTACTGGCGGACCAGGCACCGGGAAAAGCACCCTAACTCGCATGATCACGGGTCTGTTTTATAATCAAAAATCGTTGCTTCTTTTGGCCCCAACGGGGCGCGCCGCCAAGCGACTATCCCAAGCCACGCAACTGGTGGCTAAAACCATTCACAGTGCCTTAAGCTACGATTTTGCTACGGGTGAGTTTAGTTACAACAAAAAACGGCCATTGACGCATGATGTTGTTGTGGTGGATGAAGCCAGCATGATTGACACCCGACTGTTTCATCAGCTCCTGATGGCCATCCCCAGTCACGCTCAGCTGATTCTGATTGGCGATGTGGATCAACTACCCAGCATCGGCCCAGGAACCGTACTGCGGGATATTCTAAATAGCCCAGGCCTGTCCAAAACATACTTAACCCATATTTTTCGACAAGCGCAAGGCTCCCATATTATTCGGCATGCCCACAGTATTCAGCGAGGCGACATCCCCCAGTTTGTGCATGGCCCTGAATCCGACTGTTTTTTTATGGAGGCCGATGATCCGGATACAATTTTACAGGATATTGCCCACATCATGACCCATCGACTCCCTAAAAAATACGGCATTCACCCACAAACAGATTGCCAAATATTATCCCCCATGAACACGGGGCCCCTGGGTGTGCACGCATTTAATACGGAGCTGCAACAGCGACTCAATCACCACAACCCCATTCTACTAACCGCACCCGATGGAACTGAATACCGCAAAGATGACAAAATCATCCAATTGCGAAACAATTATGATTCAGGCGTATTTAACGGCGATATTGGCACCGTCGATGCCTATTATACAGATCGAAAAACCCTCTTTATTCGGTTTGATGAACGCGATGTTGAATACAAACTACCGGATTTAATTGATATTCGACTGGCCTATGCCGTGTCCATTCACAAATACCAAGGCAGTGAATGCCCCTATGTTATCATTCCCATCCATCGCATGCATCAGCACATGCTAAATCGAAATTTACTCTATACAGCGCTGACTCGTGGGAAACGCATGGTTATCTTAATGGGGCAACCCACGGCATTGCACACGGCCATTCACAATACGTCTGCCATCCATCGACATACGGGATTAGGCTATTTTTTAACGGCATCAAACTCAACCAAATAATACACCAGAAAATCTCAATGGCAAATTATTAAAAACTGTCTTTACTTTTTATTTTAAAAAAAATTAACGATTATTCTACTTGACCCTGATTGCATACAGTCTGGTATTCTAATTCTCACATCGTGTATTGTCGTGCACAACAATACCTTTTGAGTTTATTTAAGTTTTTTATATTTTAGTTTTTAAGTTCTTTAGACTTACATAAGCATTCACAATAACTTTAACTTCATAACCTGTAGGAGGAAACATGAGCAGTACCATTGAGTATACCTTGGAAAAAATCCCTGAAGCCGTAATCAAAAAATGTGAATACGGCAAGGATGATTATAGGTTGAATGTTGTGGAGGAAGAACAGCATGAAGATGAGGAGGCAGAAGAGTAATGGCTCCAAAAAATACAGGAAAAGAATATGAGGTTTTTGTAGCGAACCTTCAGCAAGCATTATTAGATTCTGAGCCATTTATGAAGCAGAAAAATATCGCTGTAGAACGAAATAAAGAACTCATAGACAATAGATCTTCTAATCTTTAGAGAACAAAACGGTACTGATTGGAAAGATAAAAATGGAAACCCATATATCAAGAAGATGGAAATCAATTTAGAACTACAGATGCCAGCTAGAATTATTAGCTTTGATCCTTTAATTGATGGAAATTGGGTAAAAGAAAATACAGACATTGACATTTCAAAACCTTTACAATTTTCAGAAATAACTAATCGAATAATTATTGAAGACATTGAAAAGTCTGAAAAATACTCTCTTTTTGATTTAGAAGGAAAATTGTTTATTTTACAAAAAGGCAATTCTGGTACTTTTGAGAGTACAGAAAAATTCAAAGATGCATTTATTTCTTATGGTGATAAGAAACTGAAATTAAATGGTTATAAAGTGGAATACGCGATTGGAAGACCAGTTAAAAAACATCCGATTTGCATAGATTATTCCAAGGAATTAATGGGAGTTATCGAATACTTATCAAAAGGTGTTAAAAAGGCTGTGTTCAAAAAAGGTATTATAAGAGAGGAGCAGATATGAACGAAACAAGCCTGATTTTATTTAAAGAAAAAGAAATCCGCCGCACATGGCATAATGAAGAATGGTGGTTTTCTGTAGTTGACGTATGTGAAGCATTAACCGAAAGCAGTGACCCCGGAGCCTATTGGCGAAAGCTGAAACAAAGGCTCAATGCTGAAGGCAGCGAGGTCGTGACATTTTGTCACGGACTGAAATTGCAAGCTTCTGATGGTAAAAAATACCTAACCGATTGTGCCAATACCGAAGGCATTTTACGTATCATTCAATCCATTCCATCCCCCAAAGCTGAGCCTTTCAAAAGATGGTTGGCCAAAGTGGGTTATGAACGCATCCAAGAGATTGAAAACCCTGAACTTGCCCAAGAACGTATGAAAGAACTCTATGAGCAAAAAGGCTATGACAAGGATTGGATTGATAAACGATTGCGCGGGATTGCCGTGCGTCAAAACCTAACGGATGAGTGGCAAAAACGTGGCATTACAGAGCAACGAGACTATGCGATTTTAACGGCTGAAATATCCAAGGCAACCTTTGGTATGACCCCATCGGAATATCGTAAACATAAAAACCTGCCTCAAAAATCCAAAGCCAATTTGCGTGATAACATGACCGATCTTGAGCTGATCTTTACCATGCTGGGTGAGCGTGTCACAACCGAGATTTCAGAAAAAGAAAAACCTGAGACCTTTGATAAAAGCAAGCAAGTGGCAAAACGCGGAGGTGCGGTGGCCGGTAATGCACGACGTGAAACAGAAAAAGAAATCGGACGATCTGTGATAAGTGACCAGAACAACCTGCTTGCCGATCCGAAGAAAATCGAGGAAAGCGCTGATGAATGATACATACAAGAGAATATGGCAGGCACTGTCACTGAGAACACCACAAAAAGAGAGCTTGGAAATCCTCTCTCAAATAGCAGACATTCTCTCTCTTGAAAAAGACGATGATGCGGTGGCAGCACTCAAAAAAGTACGAGAACTGTACCCAAACGTGGAGAGCTTCGAGCGTGATTTTCCGTCGCTTTGTTTTGCTTTGGCCACAGGTGTGGGTAAAACCCGTTTGATGGGGGCGTTTATTTCTTATCTGTTTATGGGACTGTTGCAAAATTAAATGAATCAGCCAGCTGTAAGCTGGCTGAGTAATCCTTTATACTTAGTAAATATATATGAAAAGCATAAGGAGGATACAAATGGTATTTTACGACATTGATTTAGAAAAGAAAATAGAAAGCAATCATGAGTTGCGAAAAATCAATGAGTGTATCGATTTTTCAAGTGTGGCCTATCGAGTAAATTCTGGAAAATCTGAAGTAGGGCGACATGGAATATGGACTCGATTGTGGCGTGTTTGTTTTTGCAGTTTATGGTCGATCATTCGGATCGAGAAATGGAAAAGCAGCTAAGGTATACCATGGCGTATCCGTGGTTTTGTGGGTTTAGCGCATTTAAGCAAACGCCCGATCATAGCAGTGCGGATAAACAAGCCCGATTTGGCTGTAAAGGAAAGCAAACGTTTTGGTTTGGATACAAGGGCCATGTTGGCGTCGATATGCGTTCAGGGTTAATTGAAAAAGCCGCCGTTACACCGGCTAATGTGTCCGATCAAGCTGGGCTTAAATCCATCTGCCCACGGGACGGCCAGCTAGTCTTTGGCGATAAGGCCTACTGCTTGAAAGCGGCTACGGATGAAATGGCCCGTCGAGGTGTTACCT
>Ga0255759_10000877_pt1 | contig 27199 bp, 29 predicted proteins | sample 101ome_20_FD_179959 | JGI IMG/M metagenome (GOLD analysis project Ga0255759, IMG submission 179959) | Coastal salt marsh microbial communities from the Groves Creek Marsh, Skidaway Island, Georgia - 101404AT metaG (version 2) | ecosystem: Environmental > Aquatic > Marine > Intertidal zone >...
CACATCCTACGTGACAATTCAGAAAACAAAATACCTAGTGCGCCACGTATGGCTGTATATGTCACAGGTTTAGAAATGGATACAGCACGGTTAAGTGATGCCAGCTATGTAAACAAATTGAATATTAGAGAACGTGCATACGACTCTGAAGGCAAAGAATATTTAAAAACTGAAGGTAAAAATTACACAGTAGAACGTCTTATGCCAACCCCATATACACTGAGTGTAAATGTTGATTTATGGACAAGCAACACAGATCAAAAATTACAAATTATGGAACAAGTTTTGATGTTGTTCAATCCAAGTTTAGAAATACAAACTACAGATAACTATGTTGATTGGACTAGTTTAAGTGTAGTAAATCTTGGTAATATACAGTTTAGTTCTCGTAGCATACCTGTTGGCACAGAATCAGAAATTGATGTTGCTACTTTAGGATTTACAACACCTATATATATTTCACCTCCTACCAAAGTAAAAAGACTAGGTGTTGTCACTAAAATTGTACAAAGTATTTACGATGAAAGCAAAGGTACAATAGAATTAGCAAACTCTCGTCCACAAACAAAAGCATATGCTGATGATTCTTTTCCTAGTGCAGACATTAGAACAAATGTTTACGTGACACCAACGGGTGAAGTAGACCGTATAAAGAACAATCGAGGTGCATTTAAAGAAAATACAGAACTTGTAATTGCTAATTCATATAGAGATGCAGGATTACTTGTTTTGGGCAATACTGCAAAAATAATAAACAAAGGTGTTGTCGGAAGTATGCTTTGGGAAACATACATAAAAGCATTTCCAGAAATTTTTGAATCAGGTATAACAGAATTAAGGTTGGCAAGGAAAGATTTAGAGTCAGAAGTTGCTGGCACAGTAGCAATAAACACACAAGATGGCACTGAACTAATTGTTAACTGGGACGCAGATACTTTACCTAGTGATACAATACTGACAGGTCCTAATGGTGATAATAACAAAATTCACTACATAATAGATCCTACAAAGACAAGTCCTGTAGATTTTAAGACAGCTGGCACAAGAGTATTATTACTAGGTGAAGGTATAGGTGATGCAGGTAATGAAGATGGAGCAGATGATTGGAAAAATAATGATGGTACTGATTTTGTTGCTGGTGCAAACGACATAGTTGAGTGGTCAGGAACAGCATGGTCTGTTGTTTTTGATTCATCTAATTACGAAGATACTGCATATACAACCAATTTAAATACCGGAGTGCAATACAAATGGGACAACGGTGAATGGATACTATCATTTGAAGGTGAATATCCAAGAGGAACGTGGCGTCTAAAATACTAAGATAACTATTTGTATGAATGAAATAGTTTGTAGCGGAGCGTTATTCTATAGTTTGGATACAAAACGCTTCCTATTTTTACACAGGACACAAGGAAAACAAAGCAAGTTGTGGGGATTAGTGGGAGGAACCACTGAAGACTCTGAATCTCCTTGGACTGGGTTATGTAGAGAAATTAAAGAAGAAATAGGCGATATAGAAATTAAAAAAACAATCCCATTAGAAACATTTATATCTAACGATACAAAATTTAGTTTCCATACATATTTGTGTGTTGTACCTGAAGAATTTATTCCAAAATTAAACTATGAACATGACGGTTATGCCTGGGTAAGTTTTAACAATTGGCCCAAACCTTTGCATCACGGACTAAGGAACACACTAAGTAATAAGGTTAACCAAACAAAATTAGAAACAGTTTTTAAATTAATTGATTTATTGGAGTAGATATGTCAGAAACTAAACAAAGCACAGATAATGTAAAAGAAAAAGATTGGGGATACGAACTTACGTGGGCAAAAAAAGAAAACTATGGAGCAAAAATATATGTTTTTCAAAAGCCGGGTAAAACTCCATTTGTAATGAATTTACAAACTGCAAAAAGTTATTTTGTAAATGCAGGTGTTTTTCAATTTAGATGGATAGACAAAGATGGAAAAATTTTTCAAAGTGAAGTTAAAGAAGGAGCAGTGTTAGAATGTTTGCCTGCTACACCTTATAGTTTAGAATGTACAACATCCAACGGTAGTGTGACTGAGGCTAATAGCGGTCATATTGAAAATGATGAGAGAGTAGTGATTACTACTGATAGATTCTAATGAAAATTTCTAATTCACAAAGATATATAGATGATGTGAATAGGTTTTCCAAAGCAATTAATAGTATAGAAGACCCTGTCCAAAAACGTAAATATCAATCTATGTTGGCTGATTTCAAAAATGAAATTCAATTAATAGACGATGCACACAGCACATTAAATCCAGATCCTCTTGCAGCTAGAGAAAAAGTAAAAAAATCATTAGAGTTGAGAAGAGATTTAGATTCAATGATCAAAAGTTTATCAAATAACACTTAATCTTTTAACTGTAATTGTTCCAAACATACTTGCATGTGATCTACATTGATATACATATGTAGTAGAAGCAGGATTTTCAGGCACACGCCAGTACAATACACCAGTATCTTTGCCTTGTGCATTTGCATCTAAACTTATTGTTCCATTTTCTCCTACATGAACAAGTCCTGTAGAAATTTCAGTAAGAGTGTTATCTTGTATTGCAAATGGATGACCGGGTATTAGTGTTAAATCAAATGCGACAGTTGCACCACCAATCACATAGATAGTTGGATTGTTTGCAGCACCATAATGATTTAAAAACCTATATGCAGTAGCAGAATCATTATCTACTCTAAACATCAATAGTGCTGGTTCGTAGATATCAGATACATTTAGTCCTGCTGTTGTAGCATCTGTCAGTCCACTAAATGTTGTTGCTCCACCGCCTCCACCGCCAGTACTTGCAAAAGTAATAGTATCTGTAGTACCGTCTGTTGTAATAGTCATGTTTGACCCAGCAACAAAAGTCACAGTATCTGTGACGTCATCTGCTTCAACTGCGTCATTACCTGCAACAGAAATAGTAGAAAACGCATTTTGATTAGCTTCTCCTTCGCCATCACCTCCACCGCCGCCGGTGCTTGCAAAAGTTATAGTTTTAGTTTCAGCATCTGGAGTAATTGTAATATTAGATCCTGCTGTAAAAGTCAATGAATCTGCAGGTATAGTAGCTGATACATCGCCGATAGTTGTAAAGTTATTAGGTAAAGATACAGATGATGTATTGCCTACTACATTCCAAGCAGTGCCGTCGTACTGCCATGTAGTTGATCCTGAAGTATATGTTGCACCATTGCTAGGTGATGTAGGAAAATTTAAAGCCATTATAACCTCTCAATGTATTTATGTATCCTTTGTTTGCACTGTAGGTGCAATATTTTTCATGTTAATTTGATTTTTTATTGTAAGAGCTTGTTTTGCATATCTATTATACAGCATTTTGTTAGATGCTCCTAGTAAACTAGTAGTGAATGCAGTATAATCTGTATCCGATGCAGTATCATATATTATGTTGTCACTAGCATCGGCAATTATTCTATTGTATAATTGAGATGGTGTTAACTCAGGCTTAACTCCTAAGTGCAAAGCACCTACTCCTGCAACTTGTGGTGCAGAAAAACTAGTTCCTGAGTTTATTGCAATTCTATAGCTAGAGTCTCCAGGATATTCTGCATCGTTTTTATCATTTATATTACTTGTTGCACTAACAATATTTGTTCCTGCAGCCCATATGTCTACACGAGGACCTCGGCTGCTAGATCCCGCAGTTCTATCTTTGTTTTCTATAACTGAAGTGTCTATATTTCCACATTGGAATGCATTATCTGAATGTGGTGAACTACCTCTGTGATAATAATATGTAGAAGAGCCATAAATTACATAATTGTCATAGTCGTCTCCGCCTACGTTATCGCCTTTGTGATAATCATTACCTGCTGCAACTGCAACATGCACTCCTGCACTTATCAGTTGATCAACATCTGCATCTACAGATGCTATCCTTAGTGGTAAGAATCTTGTTGTACCAATAACTGGTACAACTATTCCTGTGTTAGTCCAAAGATCTGCATCGTTCAAGTAATCAGCTCCCCATACCCAAATACCACCTCTATAGCTTCCTGAGTTTGGATCACCAGATAACTGACTTGAATATCCCCAGCTCATATTGACAATGGTAGGACGTTTGTATCCTGTGCTAGTAATGGGTTTTAAATTGTGCCATTCTCTAATTAAATCAAAACAATCACCAATTGGAATGCCGGTGCCACTGTCGCCGGAACCTTCTAGTCCTGCTAATTTTTGCGAATATATGTTTGCCTGTTTTGCATAACCGTATGTTTTTCCTGCTACAATACCTGCACAGATAGTTCCGTGTCCGTCATAATCTCTGTTGTGATTTGCAGGCATACTTCCTGCTACTGCACCGCCAGCAGCTGTATACCAATCTAGATCAACAAATCTATTTGTTCCATCAGTATTTTGCCATTCTGGATGATTTGGTTCAACACCACTATCTTGTATAACAATATCTACACCTTTGCCTTCAATTGCATAATCATAAAACCCTTGAGTAGTGGTACCTTCACCATAAAAGTTATTTCGTATTGACGACCTTTTTAGTCCCCAATTGACATATTGATCCCCATCTGCTATAGAAGTGGTTTTAGTAAAATCACTTATTTGTCTTTGTTTTAATCCTATTTTTATATCTGTTCTTTGATCAGGTGGTATTTCAACTGCTAATATACGCGGATCATTTTCTAATAACCGCGCTTCTTCATCAGTAAGCATGAAATGAGTTTGGCGTGTATTGCCTTTTCTTTGGTTGGCTATATCAACAGTTCTATTAGGTATAGGTCCAGCTCCAGTAGACGCTGTTAGCTCTTGTTCTACTTGTTCTAAATTAGCTTCTTTTGTAATAACAACTGTGTATTCTCTTTCCATTATACTAAACTAGTCCAGGATCCATTTTCATAAACTTGTGCTTTGTTCAAAGTTGTGTCGTATACCATATCACCGTTTACTGCTACAAGTGCATCTTTTTGTGTTGTAGTAAAACTTGGTAATCTAAATGGACCTCCAGAAACTATTACACCGTCTGGTGCTGTAAGTGTAAGAGTAGTTGCACTATCTAACTCTGGTGATCCTGTATTTGTAGCAACAAAATTTCCTGCATATGCTGTGTTTGAAACATTTAAATCATTTTCCACAGTGACATCACTGTTAAAAGTTGTTGCAGGAACAATGCTTATTCCGCTACTGTCGTCTGTTGTAATTATACTAGCGTCAAGTGTGAAATTACCTACACTACCTCCGCCGCCACTATCTTCAAAAGTAAAATTGCCAGCTCCGTCGGTAGTTAAGACTTGTCCTATAGTGCCGTCTGCTATTCCTAAATCAGTAAGTGCAGTAGGAATAGGATATGTTGGTTGTACCCATTGTATACTGTCATCATCTTGAATGTATACATATATTTTTCCTGTTTCGCTATTGAACCATAATGCTCCATTTTCGGAATCTTCAGGTGGCGTACTAGATACACTTATGCTACCGCCACTGCCTGTGCCTGGTTGTGCAGTTGTGATTTCATTGCCCATATCAGTGTGCGAAGTACACCAGTAGTATAGTGTAGTAGGTGTTGCACTAACAACAGTAATCTGTACACTTCTTTGTGTAGCACCAGCAAATCTATCGTAATATCTTTGTCTTGTGACCACTTCATTGTTTAATTTGTACACAACGTTTGTAGTGTATGCTGTGCCATCTGTTCCTAATTCTCCATTGATGTTATCACTGCTGAAGTTTAAAGGATGTTGATTGTTTGCTCCGCCTTCTGGATTAGGAAAATATTCATTTGTTTGATCATTTTGATTGAAAATATATGTATAACCTATTACAAAATTAAGTTTAGGTTTATATTCACCATTGATAAAATACTTGTTTCCGCTTTCTACTTCGTCGGGATCAGTGCCAACAGTGACAGTGTATTCAACTATAGCTACACCACTGTCTACAAGATTGTTTTGTATATTTGAATTAGTAATTGCTATATGGCCGCCTTGTGTATCTCCGTCATATAGTCTTAAGGTTTGACTGTCTTTATCAAAGAAGACTTCGCCGCTGTTTCCAAAATTTCTGTCCAAGAAATCATCTGGTCTTGGAATAATTCTGATTCTATCTACAATTGGTGCTGATGACATTTTATACCTCTACAACATATTTATCGATTGTTTTAGGTATTATAATGACGCAATATAGTCGTCAATTTCAGTAAATTCATGGCTAATTGTGTCTAATAACTTAGTGTTATCACTGCATGTATACTTTTGATACTGTTGTTTTATGTTTTCGGGCATTGGAATATGTTGTATTAGAGCTTTACGTTTTTTAGCAATTAGTTTTGCTACGTAATCAAAACTCAGTGCTTTTCCAGTACCAATATTCCATATTCCGCTTTTGTTTATATCCAACATTTTTTCATGTATTTGACATACATCGCCAACAAAAACAAAATCTCTTAGATAATTTTCACTGTTTTCAAACAGCTTTATTTCTGTAGTTTCAATTGCTTGTTGATTAAATTTAAAAACAGGACTTGCTTGATTGCCTTTGTGATCTTCATGCGGTCCATAGACATTGAAATACCTAAAACCTTGACAAATAAAACTATTGTCATGCACTGCTGTAGCCCATCTATCGAATAAAAATTTACTCCAAGCATATGGGCTTTCCGGAGAACAATACAGTGTTTCCTTAAAATTAGTAGTTTGTCCATACACACTTGCACTACTAGCATACTGTAAATTTACATTATATAGTTTGCATTGATTGTATAACCATTTAGAAAAATCATAATTTTGTGTAAGTATTTTGTTTACATCTCTTTCAGTTGTATCGCTAATTGCACCTAAATGAATTACCCAATCAAAATCTTTTATAAGTGGCAAATTTTCTTTGTGCCATTCATAACCTAAAACCTCATGCTTTTGCTTGAGCCATTCTGCTAAATTTTTTCCGATAAATCCTTGATGTCCTGTAATTAAAATTTTCATAATCTACTCCAAGGATCCTCAAGCAACACACTCTCATCAACTTCATATATAAACTCTTGTTGTCCATGATCTGGTACATTACTATATCTATCACCTAAGTACCATACACCTGACGGACTTGCAGTTCTGCCATTATAACTTTCACCTGTCATATGACAAGCATTATCTACACTTATAACATGTATCATGTGATGTTGTGATATCATTTGCAACCATGCAGTGTGCCAGTCGAAGTAAACTTTATCAAATGTTTTGCCTTTACCTCTTTCTCCATTACTCAAATGTATAAAAATATGTAGTTCGCCTTGTAAAACCATATCAGTCGGAATACAGTTTTTATTATACATTGCACTACCCCACATATCATTACAAATCAGTACTCCTGCTTTTACCCTACGGTGCATAGGCAGTGTAATGTCTTCTACTGGCAGTGTATCTAAATTTAAGTGTTCATCATAACTAGTCAACAAACTTTTCGTCCTTAGTCCGCATCCTTGACCATTGTTATCTATTACTATGCAACAGTTGTATGTAGATTTTGCTTGCCGCCAAAGACTGCCTAAAAATATTGCTGTATTATTTTTGTCACATGCTTCCCTAATTCGATCTAAATTTTTACTTGCGTTAATTTGCCAATTTTGTGTATATCCTGTCATAGCACATTCAGGTGTAATAACATAATCAACATCTTTGTAAGTTTCTATACACTTTATTATATGATCTGTATTAGCATCACCATCTTGAGTGACATTCATTTGCAAACCTAAAAACTTCATGATTGACTGTCACCCTTTTCTATTCTATAATTATCTTCAACACTATCGGGTGTACTTACTTCAATAATAGATCCTGATTCAACACACATTAGTTGATGTGGCAACATGGGAGGAATATGTTTAGTGTCTCCTGTATTTAAAGTTTCTACATTAGTTTCTGCAGAAGTTGTATCTATAGTTTTTAATATGAAACTACCACTTAACACATGCCAAGTTTCGTCTTTTTCTTTGTGCATATGCATACTAAATTTTGCGCCTTGATTAAAATTTAATAATTTACCGCAATATAAATCGTTAGTTGCAAAAATAGTTTCACTACCCCAACCTTTTTGTACTTCGCCTTTATGTCTTGTCATGTATTCTCTCCACAATTTTTGTTGTGCTGTGTCCTTCTACTGTAGGAAAAATAACAACATCAGCTAAACCGTTGCCTACTACAGTATGGATACTATAATCGCCACCTTTTACTATTATACTAGGTTTTACTTTTTTAATTAAGTCTATAGGAGTATCTTCATCAAAGATAACAACTTCGTCTACCCACGGCAAAGTTTCAAGTTGTTCTTTTCTTTTATCTTGATTATTCAGTGGTCTATCGTTTCCTTTTAGACGTTTAGTGCTTGCGTCTGAATTAATACCAACAACTAATTTTTCACCTTTGGATTTTGCAAATTCTAATAGTTTAAGATGTCCTGTGTGCAGTATATCAAATACACCGTTAGTAAAAATAATTTCTCTTTTTAAATCTTCGTGCGTCACTACATGCACACCCCTGTGTTCAACTGCTCTTGCAGCTGCATAGCATGCCTTTTCAGCACCTAAAAAAACATCCTGTGTAGTTTGCAAGTAGTATGCAATCACTGCTAAAACTGTGTCTCCTGCTCCTGTGACATCTGCTACTTCTTTCACAGGTTCTTTGAAATGTGCAAATTCGCCTTTATGATTGTGTACATAAATTCCTTTAGCACCATCTGTGACAACTAACCATTTCCAACCATATTCTTTTATCTTCTCAAAAGCAGATGATTTTGAATATGTTCCAAACCAAGATTTGTATTCTTTCATGTTAGGTTTAACAAGGAATGCATCTTGATAATATTCAGGACTTTGTTTAGGATCAACTAAAACTATACAGTCTTTGCTAATTAATTCTTTTACAGTATCCTTTGTAATTGTGCCTTTATTATAATCACTTATACATACAATATCTCCAGGCTGGACAGAGTTTTTTAACCTAGAAAATGATGCTTTGCCGTTATACTTTTCTTCTCGGTCCCAGCGCATTATGTGTTGACCGCTTTGCCCTACTAATCTATTCTTTGTAGTTGTTATCTTTGCATCTATAGTAAAACCACAATCTATATTTTCATATTTACTAAAGCATTCTATTAGTTTAAAACCTTCTTTGTCATCACCTATTGCACCAAATATTCCTATAGTACCTTCGAGACTTGCAATGTTAAGAGCAAGATTTGCTGCTCCACCTGGTCTATTTTCTTGCCGTGTTTCTTTCAATACAGGAACAGGTGCTTCAGGACTTATACGATTGGCCTTGCCAATTATCCACCTATCCAGCATAATATCGCCATAAACTTTTATCATTATATGTTATTTACGCTATCAATATTGCTGATTTAGCAAAGTTGAATGCGTAAATATTACATGCTTACAATTAAACAAACAAATCTTCATAAAGAAAAAGCAGTAGGATCATTTTTTATAGACCATCCTATGCCTGTGCATACCTGCATGTTGAATGTTGAAGATAATAAAATTATTGAGCATTTTTTAAAGATAAAAAATACGCAAGAATCTGCACTAGACAATATTTCTGGCTGGACAAGTGACTTTAACATACATGAAACACAGCCTATAGTTCTTGACCTGTTCAAACAAATAATAAAAATTTATACTAAAGAAATTTGTCCTATTAGAGGAAATCCAGAAAGCAAATCATTAACTATTGACGCTAATATGTGGTTTAGTGAATACTTACCAGAAGATTATGCTGATGAGCATTTCCATACATGTTTGCCTAGAATTAGTTTTGTTTACTATTTAGATTGCGAACAAGATTCTAGTCCATTAACGTTTTGTCAAAAACATCATTTACCATATGGAGAATATAAAACTGTGAAAGAAATTGATCTTGAAATTAAACAAGGTATGTGTGTATTTTTTCCTCCTTTTTTATACCATAAAGTTGCAAAAACATCAAGTAAAAGATTTGTAATAGCAGGAAACATATTAGATGTCTACGGAGAATAAATCACTTTGTGCTGCTTTTTGGCAACACACTAATATACGTCCAGGTGACAGAGTATATCCGTGCTGTCGTTTTAAGGCAAGCATAAAAAAGTTTGACGGAGACTTAGAAAATATTTTAGACAGTAAAGAATATAAAAATTTACAAAATTTAAGTAAACAAGGTAAAAAAATTAATGGCTGTGAAAAATGTTATTATGAAGAAGAAATTGGACATAAAAGTTTACGTCAAGAATTTAATGAAAAATATAGTTTTGAAAAGAAATTAACATATTTAGAGATTGGAATGGACAATCTCTGCAACATGGCTTGTGATGGTTGCAATTCCGAGTTCAGCACTCAATGGATGGCAATCGAAAAAGAAAAATATGGTAAGCCATTGCACGGACATTTAAAAGTTGCAGATATAAACAAAATTCCAGAGTCTGTAGAAAAAATATTATTTTTAGGAGGGGAGCCGTTGCTGACTGACAAACACTTATCTCTGTTAAAAACACACCCACAACCTAATAAATGTCATGTTGTTTACAACACTAACACAAGTATTATACCTAACAAAAATTGCACAGATGTATGGAGTAATTTTGCTAAAGTAAGTTTTATTGCAAGTATTGACGGATACAAAGAGGCTAATGAAAAAGTCCGCAAAGGCAGTGATTGGAAACAAACAGTAAACTTTTTAGAGTGGACTATTAACAACAGTTATGATTTACAGATTAATTCTGTAATACATAAAAATAATTTATTTGAAATGTTTAAATTAGAAAAATTTATAAAAAACTATACTCCGAATTGGTATGTAAATGTTTTAACATATCCTTTTGAATTAGATATAAAAAACACACCCAATTCGGAATTAGAAAAATTTAAATTAAAGTTGGAAAAAAGTAATATTCCTAACAAAGAATTTATTACCAATCACATAAATTAGTAAACTTCTGCTTCGTTCTTTTCTTGTAAATCGCCTGCTCTATTACCATGTACAATTAGTTCAGGATCACAATCCATACAGAAGTTAAACATACGGATTTTTAAATCATAAGAATAATTTACTTCTTCTGCCATAGCATCTGTCAATTTTGCATCTAGTTTTGCTCTTAATGAATCTACAGATTCGCTAAACTGGAACATTTTATTTGCGCCAGGCAGTTTGTTGAGGTCAATACGTGTGCTTAGTTCAAGTAAATCGCCGTGCATAGCGTATGCATGAGCTAGAGCCTGCATTGTGTCATTAATGTCATCTTCAACAAGATGTTTAATTCTTTTTTGCATATCAGTAGTTGATCTGCTTGGCTGTGGCATTGTTTTTTTGCCTAGCATGCCCTTCCAAATTTCTTCAAAATCGTCACGAACATGTTCGTATCTTTTCAATGCTTCCATACCACTGAAAATACCCAATGGCTCAAGCCAATCTTCAATAGCATCGTATCTACCTAGTTGTTCCCAAAGATATATTGCATATCTTTCGTCTGTTATTTGACCGCTAAGTAATTTTTGATAAAAAGGGTGACTTTCTACCTCTTGTAATTTTTTAGCAGTTAGTGATCTCAAGTTTGACATATTACCATCCTTACATTAATATTATTTATCAAAATTATGGACGCCAACCATCGTCTGAAAACCCCTGTTGGTTCCTATTTACCCATCCTATTTTACTTAAAACAATAGGATTTTGGTCTTGTAAAATATGCATATATTTATCAACCAGCTGTATTGCTTTATCATTTAAATGATCTACACCTAAATACGGTAATACATGCTGTTCTACATATTTTTTATGCTCATTAGGCAAAGGGTGAGTCTCTGGCAATAGATGGCTATTATATTTTTCTCCGACGTCTGGAATACTCTTTGGTCTGCTTGCAAAAAACTCATCAGTAGTAGAAAAATTCAATGCATTTAGTATTGGTTCTACATCTAGTTTTATGTTATTTTCATATACAGATAGTATTTTTCCTAAGTTATCTATCGTTAAAAGAGTATTTTCTTTAAATTCATCATACACTTCATATGTTTCCGTAAATTTTCTAAAACCTGTGAAAAGAACCTTACAGCCTGTAGCTTGAAGAGCTAATCTAGCACTTGATATCATTGCACAGTCACGCATTGTGCAATGTAAAAAATCTGCCCATTGCAATTCATCTTCATAATCAAAGTTATTAAGTGAAAACTTGGAAGTTTTTAGCCTAGCCATGTCGAACCCGCCTGGACAATACCACCCATTGTCTTCATGATATCTGTCTTCTCTAAACATGCTTGTCCATTGCACTAAAACAATATCATCTGATGTAAATTTGTGCAGTGTATTTGCTTCAAATATTTTTGTAAAAATATACTGATTGCCAGCGCCGCTCTTACCCCAATTCAAAGTTTCGTATCCTAATTCTTTGTAGTGTGCTAGAACAATATCAGCCCATGTAGGATAAAAATACTGTGTCAAACTACATCCAAACGCAAATATTCTCATTATTTTAAAATCCAATCATTTGAATTAGTATTCCAATCAGGCACCGGGTAATAACCATCTGGTAATTTATACAATTTTTCTTGCCAATATTCTGCAAAATCCTTATGTTTTTTACTCAGCTCTATATCTAGTCTAGGTGCAAGTATGTTTTCAACATAAGAATAATGTTCTAAAGGTAAAGGATGATCTTCAATTACCCATTCTAAAGGACTGCTTTCGTGTCTATATTTAGGTCTAGTGTTATCATTCTCTATCCATTGCTCAGATAAAAAGTTTTGTATCGCACAAACATTAGGTTCTAACCAAGTTTTATATTTTTTAAGAAAGTAGTTTAGGTCTGTTATGTCTAGTAAGTCATTATCACTATAGGGATCAATTACGTGAGTGCTTATAACTTTTGCTCCTGTATTTTTTAATCCTTCTAATGTGCTTGTAATTATCATACAGTCTCTATACAGAAAATGTGCAACGTCCTTCCATTGATTTTCATTAGTAAAAGTAAAATTATTTATTGTTGCTGGTGCTGAAAATTTATTATGAAATATGCTTCCTGGACAATGCCATCCTTTACCATTAATATACCTATCATCTCGGAAGAAATTACTCCAACATATAACAATAATATCATTTTTTGTAAAATTTTTGTTTGCGTGTTGCTCCCATATTCTACTTGATATTAATTGATTACCACTTCCAGTTCTTCCGTTGTTGAATCCTTCTACGTTGTTATCCTTAAAATACTCAATTAAAATATCTGCCCAAGTAGGATATTGATATTTGGTAAAACTACAACCGAAAGCATAAAAATTAGCCATCATGACTCCTAATCATCTCTAGTATTTCTTTGTGTTTCACAAACTTACCTGTTTTTAAAAGATTGTCAAAGTCGAGCATCTTATTTTTACAATATTTTTGTATATTGTCAGGAAATGCCATAAACTGTTTTGACAAACTTTTTTGATCAAGTAGTCCTAAACTGTACGCTACTATGAAAAAGTTTTTTGCTAAGAACAACACACTGTCGCTACCTAATGTGCAGTCGTTGTTGACCGGCATCCTGTGTTTCCACATGTCTAGTTTGTGACTTAGACTCGGAGTGAGTGGTAATGTTTTCACATGCTTCCAAAATTCTGTATCATTTCTGCCTCCTAAATAATGTAGTTGAACAAAATCTAAAATATTTTCCATAATTGCTGTTGTTTCATTATTATACTGATCTATGTTGGATTGATTATAACCAAAAATTTTGTTAGCAAGTAAAAAACTTTGTTGTATACTCGTGCCTATACTAGTTGCCTCTAGCGGCTCAACAAAATTTGCACTGAGTCCTATTGCACATACATTTTTTATCCACGGATTTTTAAGACATCCCGGTTCAAACTCAATTTTTTTCTTTACTTCAACAGTATGTCCTAGAAATTTTTCTACTTCTGCTTTTGCATCATGTTCATTTATAAAGTGCTTATCATAAATGTATCCGTTGCCCTTCCTACCCCATACAGGAATACGAAACATCCACCCTGCATCCATCGCTCGTGCCAAAGTATAACTCGGATAGTCATTATTTTCAGTTGGAAATACTATTGCTGTATTCAAAGGTAAGTGTTCTTTATAACTTTTCCATTTTGCCCCCATTTTGCTTATCAATAGTCTTTTAAATCCTGTAGAGTCTACGTAAAAATCATAATTGTGTATAGATTTTCCCTGTAGGTAATTTATTGACCCGTCTTCGTTGTAAAAGATATTATCTATTTCATCATCATATATTTTTATACCCTTTGATGTAGCAAAGTCTGTCAAAAATTCATTCAATTTTTGTGTATTGAAATGATATTGGCTTACTGGCGACTCTGTTATATTTTTTTCTTGCTCAGGAAGAAGAGAAACTAAACTATTCCAGTTTGGTGAAAGGACTAGGTCCTTTGGTTTTACATTCTTTGCCCCTAAATAACTATACATTATTGATATGTCGAAAAAATTGTCTGTAAAATAATGTTCAACGCTATGCAAGTAATCTTCTTCACACCAATTTTCAAACATTATACCTGTTTTATATGTTGCATCACATTTTTTAATAATATCTTTGTGTGATATCCCAACATATTCCATAAAACTTTGCCAATGTTCTGTGGTTCCTTCACCTACGCCAATAGTGCCTATCTTAGATGAACGTATAATATCTATAATCATCTTAGGATACGTTTGTTTTAAGATTAATGCTGCGACAAACCCTGCTGTGCCGCCTCCGACTACTGCTATCTTCATGATAATATTTATAGACCCAACCAGTTCTTCGTAAACAGGTGTGATTGACTTGTAAATAACTGTATGCAAACAGTCCCTTTATTTGATCATAGCCTTTATGCAATAGAATTTGAGAACCATAAAGAAAACAAAGAAAAAGCTCTAAAGGTTATACACGATATTTCACAAAAAAGCATAAATTGCAATAATATGCATCATGCTCAAGTGCATCAAACAGTTCCTGGCCTTCAAATGAATAATGCTTTTAAGTATGTTGTAAAATCTCAAGGCTTAGGACAATTTGCACAACAGATGCATAGAAATATAGGTCTTCCAGCAGAAAGAGATTTACAAGTTGTCAATATGTGTGCTTATATTGTTCCTCCCGGGGCACAATTAAAGATGCACGATCAGTATGGCTTTTATTCTGCAAATTATTTTATACATTCTCCTGCAAATTCAGGAATGTTTATCATAGATTCTAATATACACTGTAGATTTTTTGAATTAGTAGGAGTCACCGAGCAAAACGAATGGAATTCACACACTAGAGCTTTCAATATGCCAGAAAGCGGCTGTTATATTGTGCCAAGTCATCTAAAAGTTGGAACTACTACGAACAATAGCGATGATACTGCTGTAATTTTACAATTTGTACTAGACGTTGTTGAAAAATAATGAAAATATTTGTTCTAAAAAACACAAATTCATATATTGCTTACGAATGTTGTAAAGCATTTAAATCTTTGTCAAAAAAACAAAAAGAATTTAGTGTAATATTTGATAAAGTATATGAATTTGTCTATCACGTCCCAGAACTAGTAGGAAAGATACACAGTTCTGAGGATCATAATATTTCTAAAATGTTTTTTAATAATGAAACTGTGTTAATTGATTTTTCTATAGATTGGTTTTTGTGTAATGAAAATCCTATACAATATGCAAAAAATAAAATTTTAGGCGAAGATTATATTACAGATACTATCAACATTAGTGTTAATGACACTGTTATTCAAAAAATAAACAATAAATTGCAAGAATCAAATGTACACAATTATAGTTTTGTGTATTTAGGCGATATTAACAAAAATTTATATAGTAAACTTAAAGATTATTTGTCTGAAAGAGTCAATGTTGTCGAAAAAATTGACGGTTGTACTGATTTAGAATTATATCAGTTAATAAAAAGCTGTGATTGTGCTATCGTTCCTACTGGTATAGAACAAAGTATAGCCGATGACCTTGGTAAAACTAATTTTGTGGTAGTAGAACAGGCTAATCCATACATTGCAAACAATAATTCATATGTTTTTGATCCTTTTAAGAACGATTTCTATAAAACTATTCCTAATTATTTTTCTACAGATAGCAAACATACTTTACAAGCCAATAATCAATTTCTATCTGATCCAAAAATATTAGATTTGTTAATTAAAGAATTATTCGATTGCTTTGATAATATTGAGTTGCCTTATGTTAATTTTGATGAAACCAATATAGCAATCGACTTACCAAAAACATAGGCTCTGCTTGATTGTAAAGTTCAGTATATCTTCTGTAATTATGTTCTAATATAGGCGTAATGTCCTGATACAATCGTTTCATTTCTTGTAAGTTAAGTTGATTGAGCTTGTTAACTTGCTCTAATGCCATTTGTAAACGTCTATCGTTGTTTAGTTCTTTGTCATATGATTCATCTATGATACTATCAAACGTAAAGAATCCGTGTTCTCTTAGAGTTTGCAAAGTATTTGGCAGTCCTATTACAATAAAAGGATGGTGATAAGCAAAACATTTTACAACTTTTTCAGTAAACTGTATTTGATCTTTAGCAGCAAAATCTCCTTCAGTGACAATACTCCAATAACTGTCATCAAAATAATTTTCTAAAGCTGGTAAATGACATGCAAATGCTTTGTATTGATGTTCTTGTACATCTAGTATCAAAGGAAGATGCTTTTTAAGTCTTTCTTTAGACTCTTTTGTAAGCACAGTTCTGCGTAAATCTTCGTCTTGGTATTTTTCTACTGAAGGATTTTGTGTGAAATTTTTATTATCTAATAAAGCTGAATATTCTCCTAAAAAACAACTTGCATGAGTGTGTTTTAAAATATCTTTTTCAATAAGATAGTCTATTGTTCTTAATCTATGTACTCTTTCCTGTCTATTTACACACAAAAATTTCTTACTTCTTAATTTTTTGTTAATAGTATGATTAAGAAATTGTGTTTCTATACCGTCATACACAGGCAAATGCAAATGAATATTCAAATAATGAAATTTACCTTTTTCTACTTTCTGTTGTAATTTTTTATTAGAACTTAGAATCATATAATCAGTTATTTTTTTGTTATTTTTACAAAGGTCTGTAAATTTTTCAATAAATTCGTTATCTATTAATCCCTCATAACAATCATCAATTACAATATAGAATTCATTTGCTTTTACATTGGGTAGTGTTTCTGCAATAAGTTCTAAAGTTTGTGTATTATTACCTACATATTCCATAAACAACACAATTTTATCATGATGCTTGCTAGAATCATCCATTCCTAAACTTCTAAATTTGATAATATCATCAAAATGTTGTTTGACTAGATTACCAAATATTCTAGATCCACTGTATAATAGTAAAGCAGGATATGTTTTCATTGTATTTTTTCTATCTTATGTTTGACTACTGCTTCTTGTTGCGGTTTTAACAACGGATTAGCAGGACACATTCTACATATTGAGTTTGGTTTGGTAATGTTATTTACAAATTCTACAAGTTCTTCTTCCTTAAAATCTGTACCAAGACCTTTGTATTCTAAATAAGGTTTCCAATCTTCGTCACCAAGTTGGAAAGTTTTTGTTAAATGTGTTTCTAACATACTTATAGGCGGACACTTATATAATCTATTTTTATATATGATAGGATATATATTTGCCGAACAGTTAGCATAACTAGATTGAGGATTATTATCTGTCCAAGGTTTTAAAACTCCGTCTATGTTCTGCCTATAATCATACCAACCGCCTTGCGTAGGATCAGTTGTTTCAAATTCTATATCTTTGTACTTCCACGTACTAGGTCCTGTTTGATACCAATTGAAATTTTTGAATACATATTTTTTAATATTTTTATCAATTATATTTCTTATTTTTGGATCTTGATTATGATAGGTCAAACTAATTTTACAATTACCTAATTCAAGTAGTTTATCTATTAGTTTGGGACGTTTAGGAAACAGTAAACCATTGGTATATATTTCTACACATGCATGATTAAAACTTTTTCTTGCCATTTGAATGATCCTGTAAATGTATGGGTGTAATAAAGGTTCACCTCCTATCAAAGTTAAATTATCAGGATCAAGATGTTTTGACCAAAAATCCATATTACGTTCAATTTCGGATAAATTTTCAGTCCAATTATGATTATAGTCTATAAATCTGTCACAGCCAGGACAAGCGAGGTCACAGGATGTAGTTATCATCCATTCGAGATATTGTACCCAGTGACCTCTATTGCCATCACGCAAAGTAGTCTTCCCTTGTGCCTTTGCGTTTTGTATCTAGTGTGACACAGTGAAATCCTCCACTTAGTGTACGTGCTTGACGCATAGGCAATCCAATTGATTCTATACCATGTTGATCAAGTACTTTACGTAGCTCGTGTTGATTCTCGTCACAAATAACAAGTTTCTCATTTACACTCATAAAGTTAAGTCCGATGTATTTGCTACATGGAGAAACATTATTTGGTAAATTAGTACCAATGTCGTGTACTTGATCACCTGGAAAGAAAATCTTATCCCAAGATTCAAAAATTGGTGGATACCAATCTGGAGTAATTCTATCACCATTAAACAGTACTAGTCCAGGGCGTAATGGAATTACAGTTGAGTCAAAGTGTGAATAACTATAAAACTTTTCTGCTAGATGAATACGATAACCTAGTGGCTCAAGTATTGTTTTTAACCATTGTCCGCCTAGCAATGTTCCTGAATTACTTACTTGATATAACAAGTCATTACCTAAACGCACTACATTAGGTGCATCAAATACAATTTCCTTGTTAACAAGTGTGGGAATACTAAGATCTTCGAGTTGATAACTTTCATCAAGCAGTCTCGGACGTGGAGCACTAATCCATTGTGATCCGCCTTCCATTGCTTCATATAAAAAATCTCTATATGCAGTAGTTTCATATTGTCTTGCTCTCATGGCGCCAGGGCAATCTATAATTAGATTATCTAATGGCAACAATAAATCTCTTGGACAATATGTGTACCAACCTGTTGTTTTCCAATCAGGTGAGCCAAACTCTACACTGTGATCAATTGACTCAGGGCGTCTTACTTTTACACCTAAGTCAGTTAAAACTTTTGCAAAACCGTCTAAGTCTTCGTTTGCTTCATCAATAACCCACTGTGGGCTAGGACCTTCTAAGTCTTTGATATGTTCATATTTACAATCTGCAAATCCAAAAGAGTGTGTTGATTTATCAACTGTAGGAATACGTGCATGATCTGCAATACCTACAAACACTTCTTCTAATGGATCCCAATCGTTGTGACTACTTACTACTGTCATTTGTTCTCCTATTTGTTAATTTTTTGTCCTATCAAGTCGGAAACTGTGACTCTGTTTACAGTACCACCTCGATTGTTTTCTTTATATTCTTCACCACCTAAACCAAACATTATACAATCTGTTTCAGTAAGATTTAAATCTTTACAAACTTCTTTATATACATATTCATATTTTGTCCAATTATGGTCAACAGAATAATTTTCTATCAAACTATTTGCAATACTTAACGGTATTCTGTTTACCATTTCAACAGAATTGAATACATCAATGCCGTCGTCTTTGTCTTCGCGTTGTAGTCGCAAACCTACACGCAAAAATTCACAACCGTAAAATGCTTTTGAAATTGAAAATGTAATTGTTTCAACAGCTGAAAATTTTGCTAGATCTAAATTAATATTTTTTGTACAAGGAAAATATGCAAAGTCTAATAGCACAGGAATATCCATACCATAACAATTATACAATAGATTCTCCATTGGTAATTGTGTGCCAGCATCACTGAAAGGAACACTTACTATTACAGCATCATTATTATGCAGTCTGCTATCTTCTATATAAGCCCAATCAAAACCATGCTTTAAACAAGCACTGTGGTACATAAATTCGCCCTTATAGAATCTAAAGCGTCTATCCTTATGTTTTAAATAAAAGTGGTCAAATGCTTGTGCGGTACCTGCCACAATTTTTTTATTAGAAAAATCTTCTAAGCCATTTAGATTATTTAATTTACTACTATTAATCCAATTGTAGAAATTTTCTATAAATTCAGATTGTATGTTTTCGTTATAGAGATCTGTTGTTGGATCAAGAGTTTGTATAAACTCTTTTATTGTGTTATCAGGTACAGGTTTAGCGCCACGTAAATTCATTATATACTCCGGTGACCTGCATAGTGTACTTTGTGGTCATGCCCATATTTCCACTTAAATGCGGTTCATCTCTACGTATTATTATAGCATCACCGCGCTTCCAATGCAAGACACTTTTTTCATTTATTTCAAAATAATGCCCGCTTTGCCAGTCTTCTAAGAATATATTAACTCTACAACACTCATATGGATCTATATTATGCACACTTGCAAACTTAAAAAAAGTATCTTCATGATTTGGTAGTGTTTGTCCAGCTGGTTGTTTCATAATACCAACACTGTATCTGGGAAACAGTGTTTTACAAAAATCATGCACACCTTTGTCTACTTCAAAAGCTCTGTAGTACATGCTATTTTGATGATTATACCCTGCTTCTATATATTGTAAATTTTGCTTTTCAAATTCGTCTGCACGATCTAGTATAGTGACGTTGTCCTCAACCAGCCAATTATAATTTTTGTATTCGAAATCAGATAATTTTAAGTTTATTTTGTCCATGGTTTATCGTAAGGTGTCTTTTCTTTTTCATCAAACCAATACAAACTTCTGTGTGGCGGAAATTTATCATCGTGTTGTGCATTGCTTACATAATAAAATAATCTTAGATTTTTTCTACTATATCCTGCAGGAAGTTTCATTGGTTCTGGATAACCATGATATGCAAGATTATCATAACTCCATACAACTAAATTACCAAAACTTGGAACTACTCTACTTATTATACTATTACGATCAGTATCATAAAAATCTAAGTTGCCTCCCCATGATTCCTTCCAGTTTTCATTCAAATATATTATTACACTTAGTCTTCTATGAAGTCTTAATTGTTCATTCCAATTAAAATCAGTATGCACTTTTAGACTATCACCTGAAAATGCTTTTGCATAACCTGCACCTACTAAATGTGGATCCGGTATTAGATCAACTGTGTCTGTGACTTCTTGCAACCATTTCAAAAAAGTAGAACTGTGCATTGTACTTACAACTTCGTCTTGAATAGGAGTGTTATCCACGTTGTTGTATTCATACATACAACTACCTTTCCTAGTAAACTTTTTACAGTCTTTTAAAGGTATATTATCAAGTTCTTCTGCCATTTGCTTGACTACATCACCTGGTAAAAAATTAGGTATTTCTAATTTACTATATCCTGGATGACTTCTGTATTGTCTTTGCAATTCAAAAGTATTTGAAAAGTTATTTTTTATTCTATCTAATATTTGTTTTTTAAGTTGCATCAGTTCTTCAACGTCACTAATTTATCTATTTCAGGCAAGTACAAGTACTCTATATCACTGTTGTACAAAGTTCTGATTGCATCATCTAAAGATTCAACTAGAGGCTCTCCACCTAAGTTAAAACTTGTGTTAAACACAATAGGTATATTAGTTTGTTTATAGAACTCTTTGATCAAATTATAATAGTTTTTGTTTTGTTTTTCAGTGACAGTTTGTATTCTGCAACTACCATCAACGTGGATTATACTAGGTATTTTTTCTTCTACACCTTCTTGACAATTGACTGCATACATCATATGCGGTGTCTCATCCATGCCACGCAGATCAAACCATTCATGAGCATGATCAAGTAGAATTGTACCAGCAAATGGTCTGAAGTATTCTCTACGCTTTACTCTGTTTACCCAATCCTTGCCATCTTCAAATGATGGGTCAAACAGCAAACTTCTATTGCCAAGTGCTCTGGGTCCTGCTTCTGCTTTGCCCTGGAATAATGCAACAATATTTTTTTCACGCAACAGTTTAACTATGTCTTTGTCTTGTGCATCTTGAATATGTGCATCGTATTTTTCTACTAGATTTTCTACATTATCATATTTAGGTTCGAAACCCAAATATAAACTATCTGCGTAATCGTATTTTTTTGTATTTCTTGTGACCACGTGATGATAAAATAGTGCTGCACCCATAGCTGTACCTGCATCTGAACTTATAGGTTCTACATAAAGTTTTATACCTTGCTCGTTGAGTTTGTCTAAATAGTAGTAATTTGCAACACAGTTCAGTCCGTATCCGCCACTGAGAACTACATTTTTATTTCCTGTCATTTCAACAGCTTTAAAAATTAATCTCAAAACTTCTTCTTGGCTGTCTTGTTGTATTCTGTATGCTAAATCTCTTCTGTTATCTAGCATTGTCACATCGTTGCCATCAGCAAAAAAGTCATCTGGTGTTTCTAATTCTGCATAGTTGTTTCCGTTTATAAGTGCACCGTTAGGATATTGTGGTATAACCATATTTCTATTGCTGGTACGCCATAACTTACCGCCATAGTCTGAGAAAAATTTTGGAATATTTGGATTTTCTTTACCATATGGTGATAGACCCATAGTCTTGCCTGCTTCAATAAAACTAAATCCACAATAATCTGTCACTGCTTCATAAGATTTTACAATACCAGCTGTATCATCTATGCACACTTCGTGTTTGCCAGGTTCGCCATACTTAGCACTGTCCATTAACATTTTGACGCCAGGTATAGGATCTCTTGCACCTTGATGCTTGTACAAAGTCACAATGTTATCTGGATATTCACATGAAAAAATACTTTCTAATTCCCATGTCATAACTTGATTGTTATTTACAGCAATAGGAATAAATGTTCCAGCACCATCTACAATAACTGCTGTAGCACTTTCAAATCCTGATCTATAAAATGCACATGCTGCATGTAGTTTGTGATGCACTGAGCTTAAATCTATCACTTGTGGATGCTCATCATGATCATGAACATGTTGATCAATCAATCCTAGTTTACGTGCTAGGCCAGTATACATATTATCATATGTAAAGTCAATTCGTCCTGCATCATCAACTGGAGTTGTGTGTGCAATAACAAGATAGTCTAACTTGTCTGTGTAATCTAAAATTTTTGTCATAGCAGCCAATGGACCGCCATCGTATTTTCTTCTACTTAGTCTTTCTTCTTCTATACTAAAAACTACTTCACCATCTTTGAGCAAACATACTCCACCGTTGTGACCTCTAGTTATACCTGCTATCCACAAACTCATATTAACCTCCTTGGTGTCCGCATGCTGTTTGCTGTGGCGGTGTAAATTGTGCTACTTTACCACTAAACTTTGTTGTTTTACCTAAACGTTTTTTTACTTTTTCAAGTATTAATTTTTTTGTTTCTTCTGTTAATTCCATAACTTCGTCATTTAATCTATCTTGTAATTCTTCACCTGATATTCTAATAGGACTGTAAGTTCTTTTTCCTTCTCCGACATCAATAATATCAAAATCTTTATCTTCAGGATAAGATATATTAATTGGAAATGTTGAACCTATAACTGCTGTTGCAGTTGTTCCTACAGCTTTTGCCATATGCTGACCTACACTATCACATCCAACAAAATGATCAGCTATTTCTATTATTGCACTCCAAATTCTAATATTAGGTATCTGTGGCACTGCAACTGGATGTTTAACTTGTTCACCTTCTTTGTGAAATCCCACAGGAAATTCACTCATTACAATTACTGCATATTCTTTTTTTAATTCATTAACTAATTCTATTGTATCATTTAAAGTAAGACTACGTGATGTACCGTCAATAACAAAATCTGGTCTATTTTCTGCTGTTCTACCAAACGGCTGTACAACTACTATTTTGTCGAAACCAGTGGCATTTTTTACTTCTTGTATAACTTGATGTGCTTCAACTATTTCGTGTTTGTTGTGATAAATTTTTGGAAATGATACTTCTCTTAAACCTTTGTCACTGATTGCAATATCAAATGCTTGTGCTAGGCTTGCTTGTTGATTATAATATTCCCATACTCTGTAAGGCTCTGGTGCTACACAGTTTCTATTTTTAATAAATTGTTCAAAAAGATCTTTGTGCCATACATCATATGCACGTTTATGCAGAGTAGGATGTCCTTTATAAAAATCCATTCCTCCTTCACACACAATGATAAAATCATCCTGCGGATTTTCTTTTTCATATAATTCAAATGCAGGAATAGAACATAATGTTCTACCAGCGCCACCGTTCATAAAAAATGCTGTTGATCTTTCCAAATTTATCTCCTAATATGCTTTAAGTATAACACCTAAAACATTAATATGCAAGATATTTATTGGTTGTTTTTTTGGTTAGAAGCAGTACTGGCTTACATATCTTCTTCGTGAGAGTTATCTAACCAAATTTCAGACATAGCTGCTTGTTCATCTATCTCTGCATCAGTTGGATCTGGCTCTCTTGGAAGCATTTGTCCTGCAAAAAATGGTGGAAAGTCTGCTAGTGCAGTTGGTGCTTCACGTAGCAATCTTTTGTATTCTTCCCATTCAGCAACAATTTCAGCAGGCATAGTTTGATCGACTCTGCCGTCTGTATGTGCTAGTTCTTTGTCTCTAATTATTCTAAAGTGATCCCATGTCACTTTAGATATATCAATACCTTCAACAGTACTCCACGTTCTTACTGGAAGAATAAATTCTTCTTTTTCAAAGTCCCATTTGACATTAAATTCATCGTAAATATCTCTAGGATGAAATTCTGCAGGTACTTCAATGTCTTGATAACCAGGAGGTGCTTTATAAAGAGTTTTCCAGCCTCTATTCTGCATGAATTCTCTATCATCTTCACGGCCTACATCATTGCAAATTTCACACACCAGTGGGTAATCTCTAGCACTAATAGTCATGCGCATAATATCTTCACCAACAGGTCTTTCTAGTTCTTCAGGTGTGACTAGACACCAGCCTCTTTCTTCGCCGGTTTCTCTGTCAATCTCAATAGTTATGTATTCAGGACCCCTATAAGTGTATGTTCCTGTTTTACCTTCAGAAAAATCATCAGTGTACCATTCATTTGGAACTGCATATGTAAATTCTATTTCTATGTTGGCCATATTTTTTTGTCTCCTAAGTATTTATCATTAACTGAACGTAATTTTAACTATTCCAGAGCCGCCCATGCCCATTCCACCTGCACAGCAAATCTGTGCATCTGAATCATAACAAGCACTAACTCCGCTTTGTCCTCCGCCACTTGGCCAGTTCACATAACATCCGCACATACAAGTAGTATCTCCAGGTCCTGCTCCGTGTTGTCCTCCCCAGAACGGTGCCTGTCCTGTGTAAACTGTTTTGTGCATACAGTGATGATATCCTTGACCAAATCTACCACCTACTGACCCCATTATACCAAAGTCTGCTCCATATATACCACAAATACCGCAGTTTGCACACTGAGCACTGTTAGTTGTTGGTCCCCAAGCATCACCATTACACATCCAGCCTGGACATCCTCCGTGTGTACAGAAATTACTTAAATTATATCCGTTTACATATGAACGACAGCCCATTCCGCCTGTGCAGTTGTGTCTTTTTTCACAACGATAACTTCCGCCAGCACAAACTGTGTATGTACATCCCGGTGTTGTTGACACAGTTTTAATTGCATAGTTGCCGCCTGCACCACCAATTGAGTGTGTACAACAACCACAACAAGTATTTCCAGTACCGCCACCGCCACCTGACCATATCTCAAAAGTCACTTTTGATGTGTTTGCAGGTACAGTCCATTGGCAACACTGACCACATGCTTGACAACAACAATCGCCATTATTAGCGCATGCTCCACATGCCTGTGCTCTATTACTTTTTACCCATAATACTCCGTAATTGTTTCCTGCACCAAATTGTAAAGATGCATCACTGAAAACATTGTTAGGTATTTGATCTGCATTTAATTTTTTATAACTGTCGTATGTTGCCATAATTATTCCTAACTAAACGTCACCCTTACTATTCCACTACCGCCTTGAGTACCGCCTGCACAACATTTTGCAGCATCACCGCAGTATGTTGAAGATCCGCTTGCGCCGCCGCCGGCAGGCCAATTTAAATAACAGCCACAGGAACACCAATATTCATTGGTCATGTTTGAATGATATTTTCCTATATACGGTGCGGCACCGCCTCTTTGATAGTCTGCACCTTGACACTTACAGCCAGAGTGTGCTAGTTTAAATCCTGTAGATCCCATTGCACCAAAATCTGCACCATATACACCGCAAATATTACAGTTGGCGCATGTCTGCATAAAAGCATAACCGTTGTCGTCACCATTACACATGTGTCCGCCACAGCCACCTACTACACAGAAGTTTGATAAATTATATCCGTTTACATAACTTTTACAGCCTTGTCCTCCTGTACAGTTGTGTCGCTTATTACATCTATATGTGCCACCTGCACAAATTGTATATTGACAACCAGGACATGTGCTTACTGTTTTAACAGCATATCCTCCGCCAGCGCCTCCAACTGAATAAGAACAACAGTTTGAACAGGTCATTCCTGCTCCACCACCGCCACCTGACCAAATTTCAAATTGAACTTTAGATACGTAATTAGGCACTGTCCATTGACAACAAAAACCACATGCTTGACAACAGCAACCGCCATTGTTAGCACATTCACCACACGCTTGGGCTCTATTGCTTTTTACCCAAAAACTGCAAAACTTATTTCCAACACCTGCTTGCAACATATCTGATGTAATACCATTGTCGGGTAATTGTGCTTCTGTAATTTTTTTATAACTTCCGTATGTTGCCATTATTTTTTCCTACGCAAAGGTCACCTTAACAATTCCAGATCCGCCTTGTCCTTGTCCTCTTGCACAACACATAGCTGGATCACCACAGTAGTTTGATTCTCCTGAAGAACCTCCACCACTTGGCCAATTTATATAACAACCACAAGCACACCATGCTTGGGTCACAACTGTTGTAAACATTTTACCAATCATTGCTCCTGAACCTGTCCAACTGGTTCTACCATGACAATAACACATTGAAGATCCTGTCATATTTCCTACAGTTCCTAAGAAACCAAAGTCAGCACCATAAACACCACAGATATTACAGTTAGCACAGTTTTTCTGCTGACGTTGTCCCCATTCATCACCTTCAACACAAGCTAATCCGCCACAGCCACCTACTACACAGAAGTTTGATAAATTATATCCGTT
>Ga0255759_10000880_pt1 | contig 27150 bp, 19 predicted proteins | sample 101ome_20_FD_179959 | JGI IMG/M metagenome (GOLD analysis project Ga0255759, IMG submission 179959) | Coastal salt marsh microbial communities from the Groves Creek Marsh, Skidaway Island, Georgia - 101404AT metaG (version 2) | ecosystem: Environmental > Aquatic > Marine > Intertidal zone >...
CAAGGAGGATATTTTATAATATCAGGTAAAGAAAAAACAATTATATCACAAGAAAGAATTAAAACAAACAAAATATTTATTGAAAAATCAAAAGATGATAAATTTAGTTATACTGGATTAATTAGATGTACTTCCCAAGAAAACGCTCTTTTCCCTAAAACTGTTCGTTTCTTTGTTTATAGTGATAAATATCGTGATGGTATTAGAAAAAATGCCATTTTAGTTACTTGTCCTAACATTAAAGAACCTATACCTCTATTCATTTTATTCAGAGCTCTTGGTATTGAAAGTGATAAAGAAATTCTTAGTTATATTTTATACGATATCAACAATAAATCAAACAAACAACTTCTTAAATTTCTTAGACATTCTATTATTGATAGTAACACTATTTATACTCAAAAAGATGCTATCAATTTTATATCCAATCATGTTGAATATAAAAATTCAGATAACACTAAATTTATTCTATCTAATGACTTATTCCCCAATGTTGGTAAAAATTTTATTGATAAAGCATATTTTCTTGGTTATCTTATTAATAAACTTATTAAAGTTGAATTAAATATAGAGAAAGCTACAAATAAAGATAATTACCTTTATAAAAGAGTTGATCTTTCTGGATTTTTAATTTCTAATTTATTTAGAGATTTATATAATAAACTTAGAAATAATATTAGAGATGAACTCGATAAACAATATCTTTATGGTAATTGGAAAGAATCTGGTAATATTAAAGATATCATTAATATTAAAAATTTTAATAGAATATTTGATAGTAATATTATTACCGAAAATATTACAAAATCATTTAAAGGAAATTGGTCAGGAGTAATGAATGATGCAAGTAAAGAAGGTATAATTCAAGATTTAAATAGATTATCATATTTAGGTTATCTTTCTCATGTAAGAAGAGTAAATACTCCTTTAGATAGAAGTACTAAATTAATAGAACCACATAGATTGGGGAATACACAATTTGGTGCAATGTGTCCAATTGAAAGTCCAGATGGTGCAAATATTGGTTTACTTAAGCATTTTCCTATATTTAGTATTGTTTCCAATGATATTGATCCTTCTGAAATAATTAGATGCTGTAGAGATCATGATATGTTATTCTTATCCGAAGTTTCTCCTCAAAATATTTTCAAATCTGTTAAAGTATTTATTAACAATAATTGGATTGGCATTCATTATCAACCCCATATTTTTCATAAAAAATTAAAATTATTCAAACAAACTGGTATTATTAACCCATTAATTTCCATTTCTTGGTATGTTCAAGACAATGAAATACATATACAAACTGATTCTGGTAGAGTTTTAAGACCTCTTTATATTGTTAATAACTCCAAAAAAAACAATAATGTACTCAATATTGATCTATACAAAAATAAAAACCTTATCACAGATAATATTAACTGGAAACATCTTATTAAAGGTAAATTAATTAAAGATCTTGATATATATTCTAATAAATATAATGATAATTTATTAAAAACATTAGTAGTTGATAATAAGTTAAATTATGATAAATTAAGAGAGAATAGCGGTATATTGGAATATGTTGATATAGAAGAAAGTACAAATGGGTTAATAGCAATGAATAGAAAATATTTAGAAAATAAGAATAATAAATATACACATTGTGAGATTGATCCTTCTACTATTTTTAGTGTATATACAAATATTATACCTTTCTCAAATCACAATCCTTATCCCAGAAATGCTTTCGGTTGTCAACAAGGTAAACAGGCAATTGGAGTATATGCAACAAATTTTAATAATAGAATTGATACAGCAAGTTATATTATACACTATCCACAAAGAGCGATAGTTCATACAAAATATAGTAAATATACACATAATGATGAATTACCAAATGGTGAAAATTTAATAGTGGCAATTATGACATATACAGGGTTTAATCAGGAAGATTCAATAATAGTAAATAAAAATTCAATAGAAAGAGGAATGTTTAATATAAGTAAATTTAAATCATATATAAATGAGGAAAGTAAAAATGGAGATGAACAAATACTGTTTTCAAATCCTTTAGAACTTATTAAAAAAGGTAATCAAATTAAATTTAAATTAGCTAATTGGGATTTTATTGATGAATTTGGATTACCTAAAGAAGGAGTTTATATTGATGAAGATGATGTTATATTAGGTAAAGTTGCTACTAATATTGATTATATTGACGATAATGATGAAGAACAAATATTTAATAAGAAAATTAAAAATATATCTTATGTAGATAAATCTGTAATAGGTAATAAGATAATAAAAGGATTTGTTGATAAAGTATTTGTTTATAAAAATAATGAGAATATGAAAAAAGTGAAAATAAGATTAAGAAAAACAATGAAACCAGAGTTAGGTGATAAGATGAGTTCTAGAGCTGGCCAAAAAGGGGTATGTGGGATGATATATTCTCAAGAAGATATGCCTTTTAATAAGGACGGTATTGTACCTGATATTATTATTAATCCACATGCTATACCAACACGTGCAACAATTGGTCAATTAATAGAATGTGTATTATGTAAACTTGGTTGTAAATATGCAACTACTTTTGATGGTACAGCATTTAATAATCAGAATTCAGTGAAATTATTTAAATCATTAAATAATGGTAATTTACATAGATATAGTGATGAAATATTGTATAATGGTTTTACAGGAACTCAAATGCCATGTCATATATTTTTTGGCCCTACATATTATTATAGATTAAAACATATGGTATCTGATAAAGTTAATTATAGAACTACTGGTCCTATCACATCAACTTCTAGGCAACCTACTAAAGGTCGTGCGAATGGTGGTGGTTTACGTATTGGTGAGATGGAAACTAATGCTATTTTAGGTCATGGTTTAGGATCATTTATTAAAGAATCTATGATGGAAAGATCTGATAAATATAATTATTCTATTGAAAATAATAATTCTACAATTGCATTCTATAATAATAAAACTGGTGATATTAGATCATCATATAAAGATGATAATGTATATGATTATTCAAATGTAGAAACACCATATTCATTTAAGTTATTAGTACAAGAAATAGAGAATTTTGGAATAAAGACTCAATTATATACAGATACAAAAAATAAAGAGTTAGAAGATTATTATTTGATGAATGAAGGAGATACAAGTGAGGAAGAAGATGAAAATGAAAAATAACAAAAAAGTAATTAAAATATAAAATTTAGTTAAATTTAAATTTCTATATTTTTGTGTAAAAAAAATTTTTATTTTTGTGTAAAAAAATTTATAAAATAATTTTTTTTATTTTTTTTTATAAAATAATTTCTACTCTCTCTCTCTCCCTATTTTTTCATATAAAAGTGCGAAAAAAACGTGAAAATCATACATTTGCGCACAAATATCATACAAATACTTAAAAATAAAATATTATTTATATAAAATGTGCGAAAATCTCGTAAAAAAACGCACAAAAATCATACAGTGTGAAAGATGTGGTGTAATATTTAAGAATTTAAGAAATTTAAGAAATCACTTTGATAGAAAACATATATGTAAGGCGATATTAAAAGATATATCAATAGAAGAATTAAAAGAGAAAAATAAAGTAAAAAGAGGATGTTATAAATGTGAAAATTGTGGAAAAGAATATAAAACATCAGATGGAAAATATAAACATAAGAAGAAGTGTTTAGAAAATCCAATAATATTAGAAAATAATATAATTTCTAAATTAGAAAATGAATTAGAAACTGTAATAAATGAAAAAAATAAAGAAATTATTAAAAGAAAAGAATTAGAAAAACAGGTTGAAAAATTATTATTTGAAAAAACTCAACTTAAAGATTCTAATTCTAATATGGTTATTAATGGTAATAGTAATATAACTACAATAGGAAGAGATCAAAATATAATAATATTAAATAATTTTGGAGAAGAAAATTTAGAACATCTATTAAAAGATGAAAATTTTATAAAAAGATGTATTGAAAGTCCAATTAATTCTATACACCGTTATTTAGATAATGTTCATTTTAATAAAGATTATCCAGAAAATAGAAATATAAAGGTAAATAATTTATTAGGTCCTTATATGGACTATATTAAAGAAGGTAGATGGAATAAAATAGAAAAGAAAATTTTAATACCTAAAATAGTTAATAATAGTATACATGTAATTGATAATATAATTTATAATAGAGAAGATATAAATGAAGAAGATTTAGAAGATGATAAATTAGAAGAATGGGAAGATTATAAATATAAAAATAATAAGGATAAAAAATTAAAAGACAAAATATGTAGTAAAACAAATAGACAGATATATAATAATAGTACTATTTAAGAATTACGTAAATCTACTTTGACTACTTTACCAGTTTGTAAAGGTTTTGCTGTAAATAATAAGATTACAAAAAATAATAACATAAGTATCCATAATCCTATCATAAAGTATGCATAAAATCTAAAAAATGTTCTACCATTATTTTCAGAACATTCACAATTAGCTTTATTCATTTTATTATCATATTTGAAGAATGTAACAATTATACCAATAAGAAGAATAATAGAAATTAATTGTAATAATGGTAAAAATGAGTAAAGATTGGTAATAGCGAGTATAACAAATAGAACATTAATGAAGATGTATGATAATATAAGATTTTTGAGAAGAGTTCTTTCTTTAATGTTAGAACAAGGGCAAGATTGTTTTTTCTCGAGATCAATAATATACTTTGCGACAAAAGCATAAAGAGAAAGAATCGCGATTTTGACTATAAGAGAAGAAATATTATTAATAGAAGCAGATTTAATATTTTTCTTAGGCATTTTTATTATAAATAAATATTTTAAAAAATCAATAATTAAAATATAAAAATTGAATATTAATTTAAAGGGATAAATATAAGTAAATATAGATGATTCTTTTATGAACACAGATTTATACGATATAGATAATTCATTTTTTACAATTAATAATGTTAAACAAATTATTAAAAAAATAAATTATCATTATAATAATGATAAAATAAAGAAAATAGAAAATAATAATGAAAGTTTAGTAAAATTAATAATAGTTTTGAAAGAGTCACTATCAAAATATGAATATTTAATGGATAATAGTATAAGACCAACAATAAAGATAAAACATGATAGATACTTAATGAAAGCAGCAGAAGTTGCAAGAAATTCGAATTTGTATAGTCATAGACATGGATGTGTATTGGTATATAATGATAATATAGTATCAGAAGGTTATAATAGGAAAGATAGTAGATTTAAGAAATATAGCGTTCATGCAGAGGAAGATGCAATTAATAAATTACCAAAAATATATAAATCAAAAAAGATAATGAGAGAAATCAAATTGTATGTTGTTAGAGTTAGTAACTTATTAAATAATGAAGAAAATTTTCATGATGATGAATTAAGAATGTCTAAACCATGTATGCATTGTGCTAATAAAATTATTAAAGCTGGTATAAATACTGTTTATTATTCTGTTGATAATAAATATTATATAGATTTAATATATGGTCAAATTATGCAAAATTTTTAATAAAATCTATAGTATTATTATAAAAAAAAAATTGAAGGGATATTTTTCTATTTGATTTATAAAGTATATAAATCAAATAAACTGATCTATTATTAATTATCAATAATAATGACTTGCGTGGTGTGCGTAGAGGATTATGGTAAGTTTGTGATGATTAATGGTAAGAAGAAGAAGACGGGTAATCGTGTTGATTGTTCAAATGAGGAATGTGATTTTGAAGCTTGTACCAAGTGCGTTGGAAAGTATCTACTGGAATCAAATAAAGATCCTCATTGTATGCATTGTGATACTCATTGGAGTAATAATTTTATGAAAAAGACATTTACTAAGAATTTTATGAAAAATGATTATAAAAAACATAGAGAAAATGTTCTATTTGAAAGAGAACAGGCATTGATGCCTTCTACAACTACAATAGTAGAACATGAAAATAAAATAAAAAAGTTGGAAGAAGAGAGGAAAAAAAGAGTTGAAAAGTTTGAATTAGAACTTCGAGAATTGGATTCTGAAATAAGAGTTTTAAGTATTAGTTCAAAGAAAAAAAGGAGAGAAAGACCAAATTTTATAAGGAAATGTATGATAGAAGATTGTGAAGGTTTTATATCATCAAATTGGAAATGTAATATTTGTGAAGTTCATTATTGTCCAGAGTGTCATATAGAAATTGGTAAAAAATTTCAAAATGATCAAGGTGAAGAAGTTTTACCAGAACATGAATGTAAAGATGATGATAAAAGTACAGCACAATTATTATCAAGAGATACAAAACCATGTCCACAATGTAAAGAGGGAATCTATAAGATATCTGGATGTTCTCAAATGTTTTGTACATTGTGTAATGTAGCATTTGATTGGACAACTGGAAGAGTATTGAATGGTTCTATTCATAATCCTCATTATTTTGAAGCAATAAGAAATGGTAATATTGATGTAAATATGTTGAATAATAGACCAGGATGTATAGATGGTAATATTCGACGTCATTTATCACCATATACATTGAATAATAATTTTAAAAGACTTAAAGTAATTTATGGTAATTTGATTCAAAATCCTGAAAATTTTTTGATGCAATATAGTGATTATGATAGATTTCTCAGACCAAAGTCAGTATCAGGTACTGATAAATTCATTTGTTTTAATAGTATGTGTCAAATGTTTTTTGAATGTTTAAGAATTGCAAATCATCTAACAGATGTTGAGATTAGAGATTTAAATAGTAGATATTATTTACAACAAAATAGTAATGAAAATAATACTATATTTGATTTGAATCTTGATATAAGAAAGAAATTAATAAATAAAGAGTTTACAAAAGATAGAGCAAAATCATTAATGGTATTAAGAGAAAATAATAGATTAAAAGCAATAAATAAGAAAAATATTTTAGAAACAATTTCAAATGTATTTTATGATTTATTAAATGATCTTAATGTTTATTTACAACTTAATAATATATCTGATTTTAATAAGCTTAAAAGATTTTTTGATCATTTTGAAATAATATTACAATTTTTTAAAGATAGAAATGAAGATATTTTAAATGCATATTATAATGATAGAATTACAATGACTTATTATTATCTAGGAAAAAAAAATGTAACTTTAAGAAGAGATTTTCAAAATGGAAGATATTCAAATACAACATCAGAAGTAATAAGTGTAAAATGGAAATCATTATTAATGAAAGATATTAAAGATTTTGATACATCAAAATATAAAATTAACTTTGATCTTGAATCATTTAGAGTAATAGATCATTTAGAGTAATATATAATTAAAAAAACAAAAAAAACAAAAAAAAACAAAAAAAATATTTTTATATTATACTTTCATTAAGAGATAAATTATAATATTTTTTTGAGACTTTAGTAATATAAATAAGAAATATGAAGCTAAGAATGATAGTAATTATAGTAAAAGTTGTAATAAGTACTTTTGTATTATCGTTATAACTATTAAATTCTTTGAGATTTTCAATAGAAGCTCCAATAAATGAGAAAATAATAATATTAGGTAATTCACCAATAGTTCCAATATTATAATCACTAAAAGATACACCAGCAATAGAGAAAGCGTAAGAGCCAATAGAAGCGGGGAACCCTTGGCTAAGACGATATAGCATAATAATTTTCCATTGACCTTCGGTAATAGCAATCATAATACATTTGAATAATCTATTATTTTTAGCAAAATTAAAGATAAATTTGTTACATTTATGTGAACCAATATACCAACAAATATTGTAACCAATAATTACACTAAAGAATGATACTAATGTTGAAATTAACCATCCAATCCATATACCATAAATTTTAGTAAAAATAATACCAGAAGCAATAAACCAATAAACAATAGGTAAAAATATAACAGGACTAATAATAATAGCGGAAGAAATGATAGGATAGGAAATATATTCTTTGCTGGATAACCAATTAATAGAATCATCAATAGTGTTAATAAGTTGATCTTTAAAGACAATAGGAATAATAATAATATTAATAATGGTAAAAATAATAAGAAATAGTTGAATATGATTATATTGTATAACATAGGAGTTAGTAGTTAAATTAGTAATTCTATAATCATAATTGGTAAAATCATTTTTATTTTTAATATTATTATTATTCATTTGATTAGTAATATTAATAAATATTTAAATAATTAAAAATAGTAATAATATTAAAAATTAATAAATTATACAAAAAAAAAAAATTTGAGAGGTATTACCAAGGGTATAGTAGTAGTTGGAAATGATAATATCCCATTGATAAAGAATATAATAAAAGAATAAAAAGAAAAAAATAATAATACAAAAAAAGAGTAAAATATAAAAGATACAAAAAAAATAAAAAAGTGAAAAATGACAAAAAAATAATAAAATTCAAGAAACAATTATTAATAAAATATAATTGAAAAAAAAATAAAAAATATAAAAATGAAAATATACACAATCTTATTTTTTATTAATTAAAAGAGTCTAATTTAGCAAAAAAAATGGAGTTGATTGAGACAACAACATCATCAAAGATCTATAAATTGTGTGACAAAGTTTATAAATTTAATAAACAAACTACACCGGCGAGATTTTTGAATGAGATGTTGTATTATAATAAGATGTCTAGTTTAGAAATTCCAAATATAATGGAATATTTGAATATAGATGAGGATATAAAGATGATAGAGATGAAGTATTATCCATATGTATTGGAGAAATACTTTGAGAATGCTTATCCATTTATTATAACAAAAAGAAAGAAGAATGAGATAATTTATAATCTAGTGAATACAATGAAAAAATTGCATGATAATGATTTGTATCATGGAGATTATAAAGCAAAAAATATCTTGATGGATTATAATATGAATGTGAAGATAAGTGATTTTAATTTATCATCAGGTAATCAGGAGGATAAAGGGGGTGACCTAAGAAAATTAAATTTATTAATATATCAGATATTATATGAGGTAAAATATGATAAAGAATTATATAATAATTATGAATCTATTTTCTCAAAAATAGAGAAGGATTATGGGAGTTTATCGATAAATATGAGGAATCATAATTTAAAAGAGATAATGAACTATTTTAAGTAAAAAAATAAAAGATAAATAAAAGATAAATAAAAGATAAATAAAAGATAAATAAAAGATAAATAAAAATTGAAATATATATATTGAAGTTAAAATGTTTTTAAGTAATTTTATAAAATGATAAAAGTAATCATTTTTTTATTTCATTCGCATAAGTATGCCATAAATAGTTTTGTTGAGTACTTATAGAGTGTCCCATTTGTTTCGCTATTTTATTCCTTTCTAAACCACTTTTCTCTTCTAATTTTAAATCTCTACGTGTTATATAAATATGTCTTAATGTTGTTAAGGTTATGTTTTTTTTATCAAATAATTTCTTTAAAATTCTATTTGCCCATTTATTAAAACTATTTGGCTTTTCAAATGGCTTTAATTCTGTCTTTTTTTGTAATGACACAAATAAATAATCTCTTGGATATAATTCTAAACTTTTATTTATTTCTTTTAATAAATTACTTGGTAAATTTATAATTTGATCTTTATATTTATTATTTGTTTTATATTCTCTTAATACAATATAATTTTCTTTATTACTTAATACCATATAATTCCTAATATCTTCACGTATATTATCACTATTATTATAAATAATAACTTTATCGTAATCACTTCTCACAGGAGGTATTAAAGTATACATTGATAATAATAATCTTTCAAAACTACCTATTTTCTGTTTATTTCTTGTTTTCTCTAATTCTTCAAAAGAAACATAACTATTTTCCTTAGAAGGTTTATTAGTATGATACTTTTGATTATTAATATCTTCTCTGATTTCTTGATGTAAATCTGTCCATTTTTTATAAAGTTCTGTCTTTTTCTGTATCATTCCCGGTGTATGTCTAAATAATGCTCCTATTGCTGATACATATCCATCTCTTGCATGAATACTTAATTTATTATTATCTAATCTACCACTTGTTTTATTCACATACTCATTCATTTTATCCAAAAACGCTTCTGGATGGTTTATTATATATTCTAAACATTTACCTTTCCCTACTTTTCGTGTTGTACTACAATTTAACCAAATTTCATTCTGTATTACATCCAATCTCTTTAAATATAAATTTTTAGAACTATCACTTAATAATTTTGAATTTCTAATATGTTTTTTATAAGTTCTATCAAGCATATTATTAATATTATATTATTTTATTTTCATACTATATCCTCATTTTTATTATTATTTAAAATTGATCTTACATTATTATCAGAATCATCACTTGATAAATCTATTGAATCTGTTGATTTAAAATTTAAATGATCTTTTTCGTATATATTCATTTCTTCTGTATCTATTGTACTACACATATTATTTGAATTATACATACTATTATTTATTTTAATATTATCTTGTATTGTATCCAATTCTATATCTTTTATTTCTTCTGATATAGTACTATTTGTTATATTTTCTTTTTTTACTAATTTATCATCATTTTTAACTATCTTATAATCTTTATTTCTCATTCTCTTTATCTCACCTATCTTATTATTTATTATATTCATTATATAACCATTCAACTTCTCTCCATTCTTCTTTATATTATTATAATATCTATTATATAGATTATCATACTTTTTTGTTCTTTGTTCCATTAGTAATCTATTTAAATTATTTGGATCTTCATCATCAAATAATGTAAATTTTAAATCAATATCATCATCTTCTTGTAAACTATTATAAACTTTTAATGAATAAGTAAGATAAGATAAATAAGTAATACTTATTATCCCTATATACGCAAAAATCATATCCTTTACATATCAACTTAAATTTTATTATATTATAAATCTTTATATAATAATTTTAAAAATTATATATGTATAAATAAATGATAAAATTATTAATTGAAGCAATAATTGTTGGTATAATAGTAGTAATAGTAGGTTTAATGGTTAATAAACTTGTAAAAAAAGTGATGGGTAAGAAAGTCCCACCAACCTGCTATGTTTTACATGATTCAAAAATGATAGTAACAGTATTTTTCTTAACAGGTTCATTAACACATTTATTATTTGAGTTACTAGGAGGAAATAGATGGTACTGTAATAACGGTGTGGCTTGTAGAAAATTACATTTACTTTAATTTTTATTATCTTCAATCCCCATATGGACATTTTTAATTTCTTTATAATTACCTATTAAATATTTAACATTCTTAAATCCCATTGCTTTCATAATTCTCATTCCCATTGCTGCTCTTTTACCTGTACGACAATATAATAAATATTTAGCATTCTTATCATATAATTTTATATCATCATATAAATTTTTTAATTCAATATGTTTTGCATTTAATAGATGTCCTTTATTCCATTCTTTATCACTTCTTACATCAATTATATAATCAAAATAGTTTTGTTTTATTAGTTTTCTAGCTTGTTCAGGATTAACAGATGGACTACTTCTTAAATCTAAAGCAATATTTATACCTAAAAGAATTAATAATAATATAACGATTATAACTAATATTTCAATAAACATATTTAATAAATAAAAATAAAATAATTATAATAATTTGCTAACTTGAATAGAAGATAATATAGCACCTTCACCCCAACCTTGATTAAGACTATAAGATTCACCACAAATAAATATATTATCTCTAATATTTGCAATTTTCTTATTTAATTGTATTTCATTTTTGTTAGGTTTCCAAAAATGAACTGCATCTTTCCAATAATATTTTTTTATCCATAATGGATCACTAATTTTTTTATCAGGGAATATTTCTTGTAAATGTTTTTTTAACATTTTTTTTGTATCTTCTTTATTCATATTACCCCAAAAATCAGCATTTATCCAATCGCTGTAGCTTATTTGAAAAAAACCATTTTTACTATTTAAAGGAATTATTTGTTTAATTTTGTTATCAGTAGTAGTATAATTAATATCAGTCATCCATTTATTATTATTTTGTGTAATATCATATTTAGCAAAGATTCTATTGAGACTACTAGAATGAACAGAATCTAATAAGTCTAATTCATCTTTAGTGAAACTTTTACTCAATTTCATTAAAGATTGCTTAGGAATAGCAAGTACTAATTTTTTTGTATATATTTTATTTTTCTTATTAATTAATAGTTCTAGTTTATTATCAAGTTGTGTAAATTTATCAAGATTAGATTTATTAATAAATGTAATATGATTTTTTATGGATTCAAAAAGAGAATTAATAAGCTGAGAATAACCATTTTTAAAAAATAAAATTTTTTTACTTTTAAATAATTCATTTTGTAAATTTTTTCTAGCAATAACTGAATTAGTTAATTTAAATTCACTTGAATAACCATAACATATTTCAAGGTATTTTACTTCATCTATTGTAAGAACTTCTAAACATATTTTCTCAAATGTATATCTTCTACAATATTGTTTACCCTTATTATCCATATGAGTAAATACCTTTCTCATTAAATCATAAAATCCATTACTTGTTTTAATATTTATTTTTTTCTTATATTTATTATCATCGCAAAATGATCTATTTTTATCCCCATTCCTATTTAATTTTTTCTCTATCATTTCTATTTTATTATCTTTAACTAATTTCATCATATTCTTTTGATAATCAAATAAAACAGCACCTCCAGCTTCATACTTATAGGTAGAATTATTAATATTGACATGCCTAGTTTGAATTAGACCACCAATATTATTAGATTTTTCAATAATGCAAATCTTTTGATATCCTTTTTTAATAAGTAAATTAGCTAAATTAAGACCTGAAAGACCTGAACCAATAATGACTACATCGAACATTTAATATAAAATAATAATTAATTTTAATAAAAATAAATTAATTATTTGTAAAAAATAGGACAACCGAATGGACGACGAAATATATTCTACCTCTCCATGTTCAGATATCTCTTTAATATCTAATGATTCCGGAATAAGTATAAATAGTACATCTTCAAATAAAAAGAATAGACGTAAAAGAAGTGGAAAAAAGAAATATCAACAGTTTATAAAAGATGAAACAAATATATTTGAATATTTTAATTCAAAAGATTATTTAGTAGAAGAATATTGTAATGATGAAGATGTAGGAGATATATATGAGCTAGAAGCAAAAAATGAAATTCAAGAGAATTATATAGATGCTTTAAATAATAGTAAAATACCGATTATTTTTAGTATTGGTCCTGCTGGAACTGGTAAAACATTTATAGCTTGTCATTATGCAATAACTAGTTTTTTAAAAGGTGATGCTAATAAAATTATAATTACTAGACCTACTGTATCAGTTGATGAAGAACATGGTTATTTGCCAGGAGATCTTAATGATAAAATGAAACCATGGTTACGTCCTATATATGATATATTTGAAAAGTATATATCTAATACTTATCTGCAAAAGTTAATAAAACAAGAAAATATTGAGATATGCCCATTAGCCTTTATGAGAGGAAGAACATTTGAAAACGCAATTATAATTGCTGATGAAATGCAAAATTCTACTGAAAGTCAAATGAAAATGATTTTAACACGTATATCATTTGATTCTAAGCTTATTATTAATGGTGATTTAAACCAATCTGACAATAATCGAAATGGTTTAAAGGATTTTTTATCAAAATATAAGTTATCAAATGATGATAATAAAAGTAATATAAAGATTATAGAGTTTATGAATAATAATATTCAGAGACATCCAATAATAGAGACTATTCTGAATATATATAAGTAGTTTTCATATATTTTTCAACAATATCAATATTATTTAAAATAATATTTTTATAAATATTTTGAATAGAAGAAAATATAATTATTTTTTTGACAAAATTTAAATTATTTAAATTAAATTTCCATTCTTCATAAGATAAATTATTACAATTATAAATATTTTTTTTTACTTTTTCAATAATATTAATATAATGTTTAATTGATTTGTTCTTTTCCCATAACATATCTAAATCTTTTAATGATATTAAATTATTGTAATAAACAAATTCATTATAAAGAATTTGTTTTTTTGTTTGTTGATCAATGAACATAACACTCTATAATTTTAATAAATAAATTTTCTTTGTATATATATCTTCAAATTTTATATTTTAATACATTTATTTATATTTTATATTATATATAATTAAATGTATAAACTATTACCTAGCAATAAGTTTTATAATTTACCAAATAGTTATAAATTATTACAATTTGAAAAAAATATATTAAACAACAATATTTATTCATTTATACTATTTTCATCATTATTTAAAAATAATAAAAATATTAATAATTTTGATGAAATTGTTATAAATTTTATTAATAAAATTAAGAAGAATAATCTTAAGTTGGATAATTTAATAAGATGTAATGTATATATATTAAGTGGTTCAAGTTTAAAAAAAATAAATAATAATGATTATGATAAATCATTAATACTGTATAAAAATAATAATAAATATAGTTGTTTAGTAAAAAAGAAGAATGATGAATTAATATTTAAACAAGATAATAAAATTTTGAATAAATTGATATTAGAAGGTGGTGTAAAACAAAGATCAAGGGGACCTTTTAAAAATAAGACTTGGCAATCACCTAGTTATATAGAATTAAAGAGAAAAAAATCTAATACCCAATTAAATAATAGTAAATCTCCCCCTTCTAAAATTAATAAAGTCGCTTCTCAATCTTCTCCAGCTCCTAAACAATCTTCTTCATCATCTACTATTCCCAATTTAATTAATAATAATAATAATAACAATAATATAGTTATGAATGATGAGATATCAAATAAAAATACTAATGATATTTGGAATAATTATAGTTTAGGTTTAAATAATAAATTTAATGATAATTTATATTATACTAAAGAGAGTGTTGATAAATTTTTGATTGATAATATTAAATATATAAATGATTCTAATAATAATTTTTTAAAAAGAGCTGAGAAATATAAAGAAATAATAATAGCATCTTTTACAAATGAATATAGAAGTGATTTACATATGTTACTACATAATATAAATAATATAATTAATAATAGAATTAAATATGATAATCGTTTTAATTTTGTACCAGAAAGGAATGAAATAATTGTAAATATAGTTGTATCAGGTGGCACAGGTATAAATAATTTATTTAAATTAAATGATAGAACTGTTTCTCCTGATATTGATTCTAAATTAATTATTTTATCACCATCATCATTATACATTAATAATATCTATAATAAAGGAAATCAATATGATAAAGAGAATGATGAGAAATTAAAAGAATCAATTAATAATTTTCATAAACAATTAATATCAGTAAGAAATATACTGGATGAGGAATTATATAAAATAGCAGAAGATACATCAGACCTTTATAAAAAAACTAAAGTTGGTAAAAGATATAATTTGTTTGAAAAAGATAACATGATTTTTAAAATGGAAGATATTTATAACAGATTATACAAATATTGTATGATTTTATTAAAAGAGAATGATATTGAATATGAAAAAATAGATTTTTTTTATAAATTGAATCGTGATAATAGTAATCATTTAAAATTTACTAGATCTCTTGATAAAAACTTTATACAAAAAAGGCATAATGTTTTATTATCCGGTTATAATTTTAGCCATATATTAACAAATAAAAAAACTATTGATGATAATGATGTTAAAGATATTAAACTAAGAACAAATCAAGTATTATTATATTCACTTGATCTTACATTTGAAAATGTTGACTTCTTTAAAGGATTATCTGGAATTATTGATATTACAATAGTTTTACCAAATCATATAGGATTTTTCAAAGATATAAAAGAGATTAAAATGAATTATAGAGGATCTATAATAAATATAAAAAATATTAATAAAAATAATGCGAAACAAGACATAAATAAAATGAAAAAAATGAATTTAAGAGACCCTACTAAAGATTTAAAAGATAATGTAAGATTAAATACATTAAATACAATTGTAAGTTCACAAGATGGTGGAAATATTAATAATTTATACAATAATCAAGATAATATATTACAAGATAAATTTGAAGAATGGATAAAATTAAATAACTATAGAGTTAATAAAAATAACAAAAATAAATATGAAGAAAGATTTTGGAATACTAATCAAAATGATAATAATAAAATAATAAAAATTAAACAAAAAGGTGGTGGTGATAATAGATTAGAAGCTATACATCAAAAACATGTAATATTATTAAATCAAGTAAAAGATTTTAAATTATTATCATTATGTATAACAGATGTTTTAGATAGAGACGATTTAGAAATACAAAAAAATATATTTGAAAAAATTAAATCAAATAATAAATCTACTTTGAAATATAATTTAGGAAATACCAAAAATTTTAAACAAACATTTAAAAATAATATATTAAATAAGTATTCTGAATTACCAAACATTAAAAGAAATTTTCCTGTTAATAACGATTTTGAATATTTCTTAAATAATAATGAAGTAAATACTAATGAATTATTTTATTCAGATAGTACTAAAAAGTATTATTCAAATGATAAAAACAATATGATATATGGTTTTAGATACTTAAGAGCATTATTATCATTAGATATGAATAATATTAAATATCTTTATCATTTTTATAATAAAGAAACATCAGTATTTGATGAGAATAATACAGGGTTTATAAGAGAAATACATTACTATATATTAAATAATGTAGTGCATAGTATAAAAAGTAATAATGATAAAGATATAAATAGTCTTTATTGGAAAATATTTACAAATATTAGAAGCATAACAAAAATTATAAATAATTAGTAACTCCAAGTTCCACCTAAACCACTTTGATATATTACCCAAGAATCAGGATAAAATTCTTCACAATATTGAGATTTGTAAAGATACATATTATTTTTTTTATTAACTTCTATTATTTTATTTTTTAACTTATTATCAAATTTAGTTAAACATTTGTTAATTTCAGTTTTTCTTTTGAAAGTTCCTTTATGAGTTAAGAAAGGATATATAAGTTCAGAATCAATTATAAATAATTTTTGTTTTTCTATGTTATTAAGTGCTTTTCTAAAATACCATGGACCAGTACTTTTAGTAATAATAGGACTTTTAAGATCAATCTTATTTAACATATCTCTTTTCAGAATAGAATATAGAGCATCATTCTTTTGAGCGCATGCAAAGAAACCATTACTTATCCATTTTTCTTTAAGTCCAACTGGTTCTTCATTACATACAATAAATTCATATTTATCTATTAATTTATTCATTTCATTAAAAAATTTATTCTTAACTTGAAATAAGCTATCAAGATATATACCACCGTATTTAAATAAAATATCATATCTTGCTAAATCTGCTACTTGTGCCCATCTATTATGATCTTGATCAACTCCTATCTCAAGTACTTCATTTATATGATCCCATGTAATACTTAAGTTTTCTTTTTTAAAATCATCCATTGTCCATAATTTATATTCATAACCATTTTTTATTGCCATCTTTTTTACTTCATCAAACATATATTGTCTCCATTTTGGTGCTTTATTACCAAACCATATTTGATGTATTACTTTCCTTATTCTATTATTTTCATTTACATATATTTTTTCATTTTCGTAATGATCTTTTTCTACTTTTTTTAAAACTTTATTATTGTTATCATAAATATGAGTACATATTTTTTGGGTATCAGCGTAATACTTACATAAATCTTTTTTACGATCTAATAGTTTTTTATTAAGTTTTTTGTTAACCTGAAAGAATTGAGAATTTTTAAATAGTGATTTAACTAAATTATGTACAGCAATATGATGTGCATGTCCATATTCACCTTTATTATTATGTGTTAATACAAGGTCCCATTTTTGTTTAGAAAGTTTTAATAGATGTTTATATAATGGAGAGCTTTTATTCATAAAGGTTGCATCTGCTAATTCCTGATCTTCAGTATATTCATCTTTTATATTAAAAGCTTCCCATTTAAATACTCCTGCATATTTTATACTATTACTTAATTCTAAATATCTACTATTATCCTCATTCCCATGAGTACAAACTATAACATGCCATCCATTATCTAACAGAAGATTTGCTCCACCCCATAGCATCTCATCATCTGGATGTGCTACTATCATTAGTTTATTTACTTTATCATAAGTATTCTTATTTAATTTAATAATTACATCATCATCACTTTTATTTTCATCTATAGAATATATAATCTTATTTTTTTCTTTTGTTGTTATCTTTGGTTCTCCTATATCTTCTGATTTAGCCTTATTTTCTTCCTTTTTCTCTTTTAACTCATATGTTGAAAATGATTTTGTTACTTTAATTTCTTCCTTATCTTTTGGACTTTTACCAATCTTATATTTTTCATTAAAATCAATCATAAAATCTACAGGAAAATTTTTGGTAAAATTAATATAAAGAGATGAGGAAGGAATATGAGTTTTATAACATTCTTTAAGTTTATTTTGTATTTTTGACCATTTATTAATTTCAGGAGTATTACCTTCAGTTTTAAATTGATAAAAGTCATCAATATCTTCAGAATAGCAGGTATAATCTTCACAATATATAATACCTAATATATATTCCTCAGGTAACCATTCATATGCCCAATATAAAGAAAGCATATTTACATTATAAACATTATCTATTATTCTAAATTCTGTAAATTTATTTATTTCTTTCTTTGTAATATTATCAAACTCATTAATACATTTATCAATAAAATATTTAATATTATGAGTATTTTTAAGACTAAGAATGGAATAAGGAACAATATTAAGAGTGTTGTAGTCATAACAATCGTTTGTAATATTCATAATAGAATTATAATTAACAGTAATAATATCACTTTTAGAATTTGTAAGAACAACATTAAGATTCATAGTATGAAATTTGTTACTAAATTCAGGATTATGTGATTCATCACTAGCGGGTACTTTGAAAATATCAATATCTTTATTGAATGAGTTAGCAATAATTGGTAATATTTTAATATTTTCACTATTAATATTATGTTTTTCTAGATGAGCCAAAGTAAATTTAGTAGATGTTAATAGTGGTCTTTTACATTTTTTATCAAGTAATACAAATACAAATCCAAATTCAGGATTTATTAATTTTTTTATTTTATTAAATTCGTTGGATATATCATTGTATAATTTTTGATTATCAGTATAAATAGTAAATATAACAGAGGTTTTAGGATTATAAATAATTTTATATAATTTAATAAATTCATTTGTGAATTTTCTATTATAAATTTTGTAGTTAAAATTATATTCAATATGGTCACAAATGAAAATTTCGGAAGTTTTTTTGGATCTTAATCTTAAAGAGTCAAATAATGTAGTATTTTTATCTAAATTTTTAAATATAAGATTTTCATCTTCTTCATGATATTTGAAAGGTTTAAAAACATTTTTTTTATTTTCAATATCATAATTCTGAAAACATTTGAATTTTGTATCAGTTGGTTTAGATGTTCTTTCACTTAAGAAATCAAAATTAGGTCCTCTACTTTTATTAAAGAAATAATCAGCAGGTTCTCTATTAGCTAAAGAAGCAATAGATCCAGCCATTTCTTCAGATGTAATATCTTCAGGATGTATAATAATTGGTTCACCAACATACCATCTTTTTTTAAGATGAGCTCCAAAACCATTAAGTTTATCAGTTATATATATGTATTCACTTGGTAACCAATAACATTTTAAGTTTGCCATTGCACTTGTAGAGTTAAAAACTATATCTAATACTCTATCATCTGATTTACCAGGATTATTTTTTGAAATTATATCCCAAATTTTTAAAGCATTTTTTGATTGTATTGATGTTCCCCACCACATAGTCCCTCCTGATGCTCTTGGTTTAAAATTATTAAAGCACATAGGTTTTTCATCTAAATAATCAACATAAAAATCACTTACTTGTGAATACCAATTGTATAACATACAATCAAAATAGGTTTGATCAAATATTTCAGGGTATCTTACTATATACATATCTGCATCTGTATATAAAACAGGAAAATCTTTAAATTTTTCAATAGTATTATGAATAAAATTAGGTTTATAGTTAATAAGATCTTGATAATTACCATCTTTAGCATCATAAATTTCAACATAATAGTTAATTTTAAGTTTTTTGCACTGAGATATAAATCGTTCAGTAAGTTCACCATATGTTTTTTTGTTTCTAAAAGTGATAATTACATCATATTTTTCATCAATAGGGGCAAAATCACCAGAAAATGCTCTGTGGCTCCCAGGTCCAAGCATTATAATTGTAATACCTAAATTCTCAAAAGCTTTTGTAGACATATTTCTAAATGCTAATCTACCATAACAGAATGATATTGCTTTTGAACCAGCATTAATTATTTCAGGTAAAACTTTAATATCTTTATTTAAATCTTCAGGTAAAATATTATTTATTATATTTTTCATAATTTCTTCAAAAACATCTTTATTATCTTTTAAGTTCTCTAATCTATTATCATAATCGAACCAAGGTAAAAGATTACCATTGTTATCTTTAGGCATTTCAACAGTTGTATGCCAACCATAATTAATATCAAATAATAAACCAGCATTTTTGAATTTATCTTTAAAGGTTTTATTGAATTTTTTAAATTTATAGTTATCTTCAAGATATTTTGTAATATTTTTACTATTTTTAATAGATCTTTTAATAACTTTATTTTGTTCTTTAATATCAGAAGAGTAAAGATCATTACCTTTTGAGTTAGGATTAACTAGATCATAGTTCCAAACGTAGGTACCATGAATAAATTTGCTTTTATATGAAACATTATGTTTAATTTCAACTAATCTTTCAGATAGATTTTTCATTATATTAATATATAAAAATATAATTTTATATGTTTATATATAAAAATGATAAAAAATCCAATAATTTATGATGATTTCTCGAATAATACTTTAGAAAAACATTGGGAACCTTATGAGAGAAAATTTAATAACACACATGAGAATGGGAATGGAGTAGTAAAAGAGAATATAAATTTTGAGAATATAAATATACTGAATAAAGGTGATAAAAAGAAGAAATGCTTGGTATTAGAGGCTCATGGTGACCTATATAATAAAAGTGAACCGAAAGGATTGAAATTGAATCCAAAAACAAATAAATATGTAAAAACAAATACAAGTAAAAGAGTAGGTTCTATAATAAGAACAAAGAGATTACTGGGTCCAGGAGAATATTATACTCGTTTTAAAATTACAGATGATAGAATTTTAAATGCATTTTGGTTATTTAATTATGAAGAGTATAATTATGATGATCATAGACATAAGAAGGATAAAAGATATAATTTCAAAGGGAAATTAAATAATACATCAATAATAAATAATGAGATAGATTTTGAATTTCCAGGGGAAAATAAGAATTCAGTTCAATTTAATAGTTATATAACAACAGAAGACAGTGATTTATTTCATGAGCAGAATATAGAATATAGTAATTTAAATGATAATAAATGGCATGAATTAAAGATAGTATGGAGAACAGATAAGATACCATTAGTAAAGATAATAAAGAGAGAATTAACAGATGATGAGGTAATATTAGTTGATAGGAAGATATATATAAAAGATATAAAGGATAAGATGTTTCAATACTTGAATGGAATGGAGATAATAAAAGATTATGAGAATGATAATAATTATAGTATGGTTTATGGGAAAAAATTAGAGTATTATTTAGATAATATGGAAACACCAATATTTAAGAAAGAGATGAAAGAGGAAGATTTTAAAAATTTGAATAAATCAAGAAATGATATACCAGTGTATTTAAGTCATTTTTATATAGGAGTATGGTTTTCAAGGAATGATGATAATAGAGATTTTGATACAAGAAAATTATATGTAGATAAATTTAGTTATAAACCTAATGAAGATTTATTTTATATTTTATAAATAAGAGAGATGGGAAATATATTAGTGATAATAAGGAAATATAGGAAGATACCAAAAAATCTTGATGCGAGTGAATTAAATGTATTTTATCCTAGATTAGTACGAGGGAGAGTAATAAAAGTTTATGATGGAGATACAATTACAGTAGCGAGTCGTATACCGATAATAGGGAATGAGATATTTAAGTTTTCATTAAGATTGAATAGATTGGATACACCAGAGTTAAGAACGAATAATTTGGTAGAGAAGGAATATAGTAATAAGATAAGAGATAAATTAAGTGAGAAGATAATGAATAAGATGATAGAGATAAAAGTGGTAAAGACGGATAAATACGGAAGATATTTGTGCGAAATAAGATATAAGAAAGAGAATATAAATGATTGGTTATTGGATAATAAATATGCAGTAAAATATGATGGAAAGAAGAAGAGAGAATTTGATATAAGAGATTATAATGAGGAATTGAAAGAGAGTATAGCAATAGCAATAAGCGTAGGACCAAAAATACCGAGAAGAAAAACGAGATCAGATGGAATATATTATATAGAATAAAAAAAGGAGAAAAAATGAATTCGCGGATTCATAAAAATGACGTATTTTATGAATTCATATTTTTAGCGAGTTTTATGAATTGATAATGTCCTAAATGTACATTTAGGACAACCCAAGTACTTTATTTTCATTTTTTTTATAGTTTTTATGAATTCATAAAAATGGTGTATTTTATGAATCCGCGAATTCATTTTTTTTATAAAATATTTATTTTTAATCTTATTAATTATATGTTATTATTCCTCCATCTATACTAAAACTTAAATCATTTGCTAAACAATAAGTTTTTAATAAATTGTCTATTGTTGAAATCATATACATTTTATTCTGTTTATTATTATTTTCTTCATCATATTTGAAACGTTCTTTTAATTCTCTGATTCTACTATTATATGTTTCTACATGATGTTTATCAGTTTCTAATAAATTTAATTTATCTTCTATAATACTAGGTATACTAAAATATGTATTTATTTTATTTAAATAATTTTCTTGATTATAATGTATATTAAAATATACTTTTTCTAATGTTTCATTTAATAGATATTCTTTATTATTATTATTTGTATCAGTATTAATTATATTATTGATTTTCCTTGCTATAATCATAAATAATAATTCATCATATAAATATATTTTAAATAATATATTTAATATATAATTAAAATATCGATTATAGTAGTTTCTCTTAAAATTATTTAATTGATCTTCCTTAAGGATATTTAGGTGATTTATATTAATATATTTGCCAATATAATCTTTATTTTGAGGATTACGATAAGGACTAAATATTTCATTAAAATTAATATTAATACTAACTTTAATCTTATCATTTAAAAAATCAATATATTTCACTATATTTTCTTCCATGTCTTTTTTGTTTAAATTATTTTTACTTTTTAAATCATCACATAAAATATAAAAGAAATTATATATTAAATTAATTACATCTATAGAGTTTACACTATCTTCATTTTTATTATTTTCAAATGAATTTAATTTTGATTCTTCTGATACATGTATAAATAGTTTTTCATTATCAATTTTATTAATATATTCATCTATACTGCCTTTAGCATTTATTAATGTATCGTATTCTTGCCAAGTATCATCTACAGGATCATTATATCCTTTCCAATTCACTAAAAATGAATATTCATTTGGTTTATTTTTAACTATAGCAATATCATCGTTTGGAGAGTGATCTAAAATTTTTTCTACTTGATAATAAACATTATTATCTTCTCCTCCTGATTGCCCACCTATTTGACGTCTGCGTTTATTATTATTTTTTATATTAAAATAATTATTAATTGATTGTTTATGTGTTCTATGTATTCTAAAAAAATATTTCCCTATTTTAACTTTTAAATTATTTCCTATATTTGTACCGTTAATATTTAAGAATATTATCTTTTGAAGATTTTTTTTACGTTTACTACTACTACTACTACCAGGTAGTATAATTTTAATTGGAAAGAAATCTTTTTCATAAATATTATATAAGTTCTCATCTGTACTATTAAACCTAAATTTTCTATTAGGTCCTCCTTCCGCAAAGTAAAATAAATTATTTAATTTTTCCAAAATATTAATATCTAAATTATTTAATAAATCTTCTATAGGAGATTGGGATGTACCACCTTCTTGATTATTATTAGTTCTTTTAACTTTTTCATAATGACTTTTAAAAATATTTAAAAATATACAATGGCTAAAATCTCCTAATGCTTTTAAATTTAATAATTTTTTTATTTTTTCTGATTTTTTATTATTGTTCACCTTATTAATTAATTTTGTAATATTATTAATAGTATTATGATTTACTTTTGAAAACTTTAAATATTGTAAATCATTATTAAAATATTTTTTTATATCTTCGTAATTAATAATTATTTCAAAAATCTTTAATTTATCAATATTTAAAGAAATTTTATATTCATCTTTTTTTAATGAATTATTATTAATAATATTTTTATTTATTTCTAAAATATTTATAGGGTCTAATATATCTAAAATATTATTATCATTAACATTATTATTATTTAATTCTATTTTTGTAACATTGTTTTTTTGTGTTATTTCAATATTTACAATATTATTTTTATTATTTTTTTTATTAAAAGTAAAAATTTTACATAAATTCAAAAATTGTTTATGAACTTCCTTCTTATAATCGTTAATATTATTTTTATGTATATATTTTTTATAATCTTGTAATCTATCTAATGCATCTGCTCCTATATTACCTGAATCAATGAAATTTGATAATAATACTAATTGTTTTATATTATGATTTTTTATAAATGGATTATCCTCTAAAATATTTAATTGTGTTTTAGCATTATTTTGTGCATCATATAGTTTAAATATTGTAATCTTCTCGTTTGTATTTGCAATACTAGGTGGATTATTATTTTCAATTAATAAATTACTATGTAAATTATTTAATACATTAAATGAACTATACTCATTAAATTCAAAATCATTTAATGCAATAACTATAAAAAAACTAATATCTCCTTCTTCTTTATCCGTTTTCATTGGGAATACATTATTATTATTATCATGCTTTATATAATTATTTATATTGTTTTTATCTCTTAATTTATTTATAATATGGGGTATATAACTTTGTAAGGCTATAAAATAATTATTTATACTAATATAATATGCTAATCTACAAGTAACTAGATTAATATTAAAGCTATCATTATTTTTAGTAAGGTTATAGAATATTATATATAATTCTAAAAATTTATAATTATTGAAATAATCATCATGTTTTTGTCCTTCACTCTTTACAAATACACCATTTTTATTTTCAAAATCTTTTTTTGCATCATGGCCATTTAATATATACAATTCAATAATATCTTTATAATCTATATTATTATTATAATTGTATTCTTTCAAAGGATTATAAATTATACCATTATTATTTATAAGATCCTTTATAATATTAGATAAATTTGTTAATATATCATTTATTTTACCTTCATTTTCATTGTCATTATTTAATATAAGATTTAAATTTATATTTATATTTTTTTTTAATAATTTTTTACTTCCATTAATATCTATATTTTTTTTTTGTTGTTGTATTGTATCAATACTCATATTTTCTCCGCCATTCATAATATCTATATTTATTAAATCATTTTTACTCAATTTTGTTATTTTCTTTTGATCCTTATATTTAAATAATAAATGGGTTTTATTATCTTTATTTAATAATATTATATATTTATTAAAAATTTTACTATCATTCTCATATAAGATCTTATTTTTATTAACATTATAAACTACTAAATTATATTTTATTAATTTTTCTAATATATTTAAATGGTCTTTATTATTTTTAGTAAAGTTTTTATTATATTTATCATTAACAAATTTATTAAGTTTTGTTTTATAATATTCTATAATGTCTTTAAAATCATTTATATTTTTTCTAAAGTTTCTATTATCAATACCTAATAATATACTTGCTATAAAATTATTTTTAATTGTATCTTTTAATTCAATATATTTATATTCATTATAAAAATCATTTATATTATACATTTTATTATATATAGATATAATATTAAATAAAATAATTCATTTATTGATTAATAATAAAAATAATCCTATACCACTGTAAAAAAATGTTACAAATATAATACATTTCCATTTATGTCTAAACAAGAAATAATTAGTTGATAATAAATTAGAATTTACTGCAGAGTTATTATCATTTATTATTATATTTTCATTAATATTATTATTTAATTCAATAACATGGGAATATGTTTTATTTACAAATTTTTTATTTAATAAATTATTTATCTTATATTCCATTCTATCCATATATATAGAATCTCTTGGTGATCCAATTTGTGTACTATTATTAATTGAACATTGTGGTGAACTATTTATAGTTATTTTAATATTTTTATCAATTAATAATTTCTCCATATAATCACCTGGTAAAAAACTTTTATCTAATTCTTGATTTTGTTTTTTATAGGATTTTCTGCATATAAAACATTTACAATCACCATTAAACCATTTTAAAAAACATTTATCACAAATTAATACTAATTTATAACAATTACAAAAATTATTTACTAATAATAAACTATTATTATTTAATTCTTTGTAACACAATATACATTCATTATTATTCTCATTAAAAAAATTAAAATTATTCTTATCATAATTATAAGGTTGTAAATAATCAATAACTAAAAATTTACTCATTTATATTTTAATTTATATTTTAATTTATATTAAATTTTGTTATATTAAAATTATTTAAATAGTTTTCATTATTTAACATTGTTATCATTGCTAAAAATCCTAATAGGAATACAAAACTAATTTTACATATATCAAATCTATTTTGATAGCAACAATAACTGCAATCTTCTAATATAGTATTAGTATTTAATAATTGATAATCAGTATTATCAGATATTTCACTACCTTTTTCAAGATCTTTATATTTAATTAAATTTTCTTTAATTTCTTTATTTTCAGAATAATAGTGATTAT
>Ga0255759_10000886_pt1 | contig 27085 bp, 40 predicted proteins | sample 101ome_20_FD_179959 | JGI IMG/M metagenome (GOLD analysis project Ga0255759, IMG submission 179959) | Coastal salt marsh microbial communities from the Groves Creek Marsh, Skidaway Island, Georgia - 101404AT metaG (version 2) | ecosystem: Environmental > Aquatic > Marine > Intertidal zone >...
AGAATCAATAGGGGGAACGAATGGCCCATATTATGATTTATTATACGATTTTGTACCAAGTCAATGGGTTCATCTGACGTTAATATTCAGGGGTACGGGACTGGCAGACTGTGAGATGTATATAGACGGTAAAGAATTGCTTCCAAGCGGAACAAAGCGAAGCGAAACCGATGACATTTCGTTGAGTGGAACTAATAATTTACGAATCGGTACGACTTCAGGAACTTTCTTTCACGATGGTTGCATCGCCAACTTCCGCCTCTACTCCAAGGTCCTCAGCGTCGACCAGGTCCGGGAACTCTATGAATACGACGCTCACAGGTTTGGACATCGCGAGGATTTGGTGAGTTTGCAGAAAGGTAATTTGGGCATAGGTCTGCGCGACCCGGAACAGAGGTTGGTCGTCGCCGGTGGTTTGCAGGAGTTTCCACCCGGAGCCATGAGATCCGAATACACGCATTTCACGGGGTACGGGATATTTAGAGCGATTTCAGCTGGTGGTGAGACTGGCAGTACGGGACCAGATGACGCTTTCAATAAAGATCGGTCAACGACTTCTTACTGGTATAGCCAAGGGAGCACGTACGGTTCAGGAGGTACTCAAGGTGATAGAAACGCATACACGAGCGACGCAAGCTTGAATGGTTATTCCGGTGAGTGGTTAGGTTTAATGTTTCCATGCGGTTTCGTTTGTAAAAGTCTGGTGATTGCAGCTAGAAACGGTGAAACAATTTCAGCACCACACGATTTCGTAGTTTTAGGTGCCACCAGCCCTTTCGACAACACAGACTGGGTGACTATCGGCAACTTTTACGGGAAAAGCTCGAATGACTTCTGGGTCGACGGCGGCGTCGGAATGCATTTCCCAATCAATTACGATAAACCCGTCTACGGCATAGTGTTGGTGATTACAGCATCCAATAACAGTTACGCGGTCACTATAGGTGAAATCCAATTCTTCGGCATCCCCTACATGAACGTCACCGACGGACGCCAACTGAACGTCGGTCAAGTCATGACGAGTTCGGTCGGAATTGGGACGACGGCACCGCACGCACCCCTGACGGTGTATGGGTTAACTGGCGCCTTTTACACGGACACAAGTGTGTCCCGAGCATATTTCTACTCCAGTAGTGGTGGCTTACAGACTTCCAACGGAGATTGGTCTTCGAACAGCACAGACAACAATCTCGGTATTTTTTCAAAACAAACTATCGCGACGAGGTCTTCTTTTATCAGTATGCTTGGCGCGCTTACATCGTCCGATAGGCGAATCAAGATGAATATCGCGGACGTCAACGATTCGAGTGCGCTCGAGACGTTCCGTTTGATTCAGCCGAAATTGTACAATTACAGGGACGTCGTCGACCGCGGGACCTTACCCGTGTGGGGCTTCATCGCACAGGAAGTCGCTGATACCCTCAACTACTCAACTGAAAAACGCACGGAGTGGCTGCCGAACGTGTACGAACTCGCGAACGTCTACGCCGAGGGTGTGGTGTTAGAGTTCGACACCACCAAGTTGGAAGCGGGCGCGTCCAAACTGCGTCTGTACGACCGAAACGACAGGGAGGAGGACGTGGACATCGACGAAATCATCGACGAGTACACGGTTCGGCTCACGAAACCCATCGAGAGTCGCGACCAAGTGTTCGTGTACGGACAAGAGGTTCGCGATTTCCACTTTTTGAAGAAGGACGCCATCTGGACGACGGCCGCGGCCGCGTTACAGGAGGTGGACCGGCAGTTGCAGGCGGAAAAGGCCAAGGTCAGGGCGTTGGAAGAAAAAGAGCATCGCGTGAAGCGTGAATTGTCCTTCACGGATGGCCAAGGCTTGTTGGTGGATGCCGAGGGTGTTCTGAGTAACGTGGCTCAGAGCAAGACTTTCTTGGGCGTTGTTGGTGATCCCGAGGGCATAATTGAGACCTACGGAGAGGTCAGGATTTGGGTCGCGAACGCCTTGGATCACGACATCGAGGTGGGTGATTTGATCACGACGAGTAACGTGGCTGGGTATGCGATGCAGCAGCAGGACGACCTTCTCCGCAGTAGCACTGTGGCAAAGGTTTTGGAGCCGTGTGACTTCACGCAGCCTCGGGTGCCCGTGCGCCGAGAGGTGATGAATACGTCGAATGTGAACTACTACCTCAAGCTCTCAGACGTGAGTGAGGAGGAGTATTCCAATCTGGCTTCTGACAAGCGCACGACTGTGACCGAGGAGTACTACGGTAAGGATGTGTACGAGCGCGTTTTTTACAATCCGTACGTGAACAAGATGCCATCGTACGACTGCGAGAAGTACTTCAAGATCCTGACTAACTCGATTACCAAGGCGGTGTACGACGCTTTGTCTGAGGAGGATCGGGCCCCGTACGAGGTGGAGAGCTACACCGACAGTGGGCCTTTGACGTACGTGTACACGTACTCCGTGTACTTGGATCCTTCGGCGTGGCAAGACTTGAGTGTGAGTGACCAAGCTGACTACGAACACGGATACTTCAGGTCTGTGGTCAAGGAGGTGGGGGAGGCGGCGCCAGGGTACGACTTGCGCACGCGCACTTTACACAAGAAGATCTTGGGCACGTCTATGACGCCAAAGGATGGGTACGTGTTGGAGGTTCGAGAGGAACAGAGTGGCACTGGCCAGTGGTACATGGATTACGAAAACACCGAGCCGGCTTACGAGATGCGTTACTTGGATGAGCACGGCCAGCAGGTGTCGAAGTATGACGCGGTGTATCGGGCAGCTCTCTTGAAATGTTTGTTAATTTAAAAAAATGTTGCCACATACTATACATAAAAGATGTCAGGCGGTGTTGCCCAACTCTTGGCGATCGGCGCGCAAGATTCCCACCTCGTTGGGAACCCGCAAGCGAGCTACTTCCGCTCGACTTTCAAGCGTCACACTAACTTTTCCCAATCGGTTGAATCTCAAACGATCCAAGGCAATGTCCAAAACGGTGGGATCTCGAGTGTTCGTTTCGAGCGCAAGGGTGACCTTTTGTCTTACATTTACCTCCAGCCGACGACGAAGACGGCTTCTCCGTCCGCGAACGTCGCCATCACTGACTGGACCAAGGCGATTTCCAAGGTTTCTTTGTACATCGGTGGCCAGCTCATCGACGAGCAAGACAGCACGTTCAGCACTCTGATTGCGCCGAAGTTGTGTGCGCAAACCTACGCCAAGTCCCGTGCGTCCGGTTTGTTCGGTTCTGGTAGCGCCTTCTACCCGATCCGTTTCTTCAACTCGGAATCTTTCCAGGACTGCATCCCTTTGATCAGCTGCCAGTACCACGACGTGGAGATCCGAATCACGTGGGGTTCCGAGGCCGAGGCTTCGGCGTGGACGTGCTACGCCAACTTCATCTTCTTGGACACGGATGAGCGCGATCACTTCGCTTCCACCAGACAGGACATCGTGATCACCCAAGTCACGAAGTGCGTGGCGTCTGCGGCTCGCATCCAGGAGCTCAACTTCAATCACCCAGTCAAGGCCATCGCGGCGGCGAACACGGGTGGTGTGAGCTTGGTGGGTTCCACGAACCGCTTGAAGCTCCAGATCAACGGCACGGACATCGGTGATTACCGTTATGCCCACCCGAACTACACCTCGGTCCCGTTGTTCTACCACACGAGCTTCGGTGACAACGACAGCTTGGATGACCTCTTCGTCTACAGCTTCGGTTTGGACGTGTCCAAGCCTTTCAGCACGGGCACTTTGAACTTCTCTCGCCTCGACAGCGCGCGCATCGTGAGCGAGACGGCGACTTCAAACGATAACATCTACGCCATCGGTCTGAACATCCTCCGTTTCGAGAATGGTTTGGCCGGTTTGTTGTACTCGTCGTAATTAATTTTTTCACTGTTTAATTTAATGAATATTTGGTTGACGATAACCCTTTTATCCGCGGTGTTCGTGCTCACGTACGACCCCAAATCGGGAAAGCTCGAAAAGTACATCGGCACCACGCCCACTGCGAATAAAGAGAAACACTTCCAGGAGATCCAATTTGGTGGTGGCTTAAAAATGAGCCACGAGAGAGAGTTAGAACAACATGATTCCTATTGATAAGCAAACCCTTTTCATGGTGGCGACGATCGTGGCGCTGGCGGCCACGGTCTACCTCTTCAAGGAGATGAAGAAGACGAAGGAGGACTTGGACAGCCTCAAGGGTGTTTCCAGTAAGGTGGTTCGCCACCTGAACCAGCTTCCGCCGCCGCGCGCGTTCGTGCAGATGGCTCGAGCCCAGGCGAACGATTCGCAACGGTTCGCCGACGCGGAGGAGAAGCAGCAGGCCGACTCTGGCGCGGAAAACGGCGAGGGTGCCGCGGGTTCCGAAGCAGAATAATTACTGGGCCTATTGTATAATGTGCAGACATGTTGAAAAAGCACAAAGCAATTGCTATACCAGTGACATTCGTTGACGATAAGCCGCGGTTCCTCACGGTGAGGGATCGTCGATTTAAAGATTGGACATTCGTGACCGGGGGGTGTCGCCGCAGGGAGATCATGAATCCCCTTCGGTGCGCCCTTCGCGAACTTGAGGAAGAGACTAGGGGCGTGATTTCCCTACGCAGTGGCGAGTACGCTGACTTTAAATTTACGGTCAAGGACCCGCAAGAAGCGAACGTGGAGCTCGTGTACAACGTGTTCGTGTTGTTCGTCCCGTGGAAGCGGGTGGAGCAACAGGCGTTTGTGAAAAAATTTTACGAGGAGAAGCAGCGCATGACCCTCCGCAAGATCCAGAAGCAGAGCATTAAGCGCACGCACGACGAAAACGACTACATGAGTTTCGATACCCTCCCGGAGTTCAACGCCCGGAAGCAGTGGAAGATGATCCAGGACAAGGTGATCGCGAACCCAGAGTTTTACTCGTGCATGTGCATGAGTTCTGCTAATAGAAAAACATTCAATATCAGTAGCGGAAGATGAAGTCCAAGAACTACGTTTTAATGCAAATAAAAACTTTACTCATAAAGAACCGTGGATACTACGAAAACGAGGCGGATGAGTACGTGGAAAAGGTCAGGGAAAAAACAGTCTATGAGCTGTTAGTGATTAAAAAGGAATTGTCTTCTCGAAAAGAGTACCCGGACATTTCATTCATGAGCAGGTGGTTTAAACAAGAAGACAGTGAATAGAGTAAGGAGAGCGATGGCTACGTTCAAGCGGTGGTGTGCCGAGAAAGGATTTAACAATGCGCGGAATTTATCACACGTGTTGATGGACGGCGGGAAGTTATCGATCCCGTGTGATAAATTACCGGAGTTTCACGAAAAGTACATAGATTGCGTGCGCGAAGGGGAGACCCTGTTCGTCGTGGAGCAGAAGACGACCAACTACCACTTCTTCGTGGACTTGGATTACAAGGCGGAGGATGCGATGCCTCTGAACGAGATTGAGAGTGTGTGTAAGATCATCTGCGACAAGGTGAAGCGTCACGGTGGGAAGGACTGCCTCGTGAGCGTGTCCCCTCCGAAGAGGTCTGGTAAGTCTGTGAAGACGGGTGTCCACTTGAACTGGCACGGGTTCATCGTGAACCAGGCCTCGGCGTTGGCCCTTCGTGAGCACATCTTGGTGGCCCTGAGCATCGCCAAGAGTGGTGTGGATTGGGAAAAGGTGGTTGACAGCGCGGTGTATGGGGATCTTCACCGCGGGTCCAAGGGGAGTGGTTTCCGCATGCCTTGGTCTCACAAGAAGGCGAAGCACGACGAGTGTCAAGGCCGTGGCTGTGAAGGGTGTTCGCAGAGTGGAAAAATCAACCAGTTGGCCTACCTTCCGGTGTTTATGTACAGGCATGGACCGGCGTTGAGCATGATGATGCGCGTGGATCACACACCGGACGCGAAGATCTTAGGCATGGCTTCCGTGCGCACGGAAAGCGAGGACTTCGCCGTGGTCGAGCCCCCGTCCGAGGTCTTGCGCCGTGAAGGTGGTTTTTCCAAGGCGCAGATGAAGGATGAGGTGGTGGATTTGGCCCTTCGCGTGGAATTGGAGATGTTCATAAACAAGTACATGGAAGGCCAGGGCGCTGCTCGGGTCACGAAACTTTTTAAATTCCAAAACCAGTACTTGGTGTCTACGACGTCGAGGTATTGCGAGAACACGGGACGCGATCACGGTTCGAACCACGTGTGGTTTTACATAAGCGGTGACTACATCGCTCAAAAGTGCTTTTGCCGGTGTGAGGACATACGCGGCCGGAAGGATGGTTTCTGCCGAGACTTCGTCGGCCGGAAGTACGTGCTCACCACAAAACTGCGTGATGCCTTGTATGAGAAACCCGTCAAGTGCCCGGAAATCAAGAAGAAGGCGCCTTCGGCCACGCCTGGGGAAGCCCCCAAGTGGTCCGAGGCGAAGCTGGATGTGGAAAAGTTTTTACAAAAGTATTTCGGAGGTCACGAGAACACGAAGATCATCCGTTTGGTTCCGAACAAGAAGACGTTCACCGTGATTACGAATTCCACCTACTGCGGGATCATCGATGGCCATCACGATAAGGTTGTGAGTTTTTCAATAAATCTTTCGGATGGTGTGATGACCCAGCGGTGTGCGTGCAAGGTTGGTGGTAAAAAAGTGAAAATTTACCAAAATGTTTTGAATGCACTTAAACAATAATGGCGTGATGAAATTAATATGGCCGTGAGCATGGCGAACCTTCCACGCACTCGATCTGGGCGAACGATTAAAAAGCCGCAAGACGTCTACGTCCCTGAGATTGTGGATTTCGAGGATGAGTACTCCGACGAAGACGACAGTGACTTCGATATGTCAGGTAGTGACATCGACACTGAAGACGAGCTCGTCGACAGTGATGAGGAAGAAGACGACGACGAAGACGACGCCGACGAGAATGGTAACTTGAAGGGTTTCATCGTGAGTGACAGCGAAGATGACGAAGAAGCTTAAAAACGTACGAACTTGTAATAACACATGGAGGCTGACATAGGCAACCCTATCGAGTACAAACCAAATGATCTCCCACCACCTCGCGATCCGCGGATGGACCCGTTCCCTGATGACGACACGGATGATGAACCGCCCCGGCGCCACCAACACGAGGAGTACTACCATCAACCTCCTCCACCGATGATGATGATGCCTCCACAAATGCCACCGCCACACATGATGCCGGTACAGGAGAAATTTGACTTATCGAGCATCGACAAGACAACCTACGTGCTTGTTTTCGCGGCATTCATCTTAGGGTTCTTCATGGGCAAAACAATGCAGCCCGTCATATTGCGATATTCCTAAGCACCCATCGCTTCCGGACATGTCGATAGCTTCAAACTCACCAACATCACCCTCGGCCGACCCTGTGAAATAGGCTCGGCTGACGATGATGGGATCCTTGAGATTGTCTTGTAATACCTGAATGGCAGTTCCTTCCTCACCCGGCGTGACGCTCTCGCGCGTGAACGACAACTCCGACTCCTTTGCAATAGGTGCGGTCGGTGCATAGGCGAATGTGTAGGCGAGATAGGCTAAAACGAGGAACACGACGATTGCTGAAATTGTAACGATGACGATCATTATTAAATGTCTACGAAATTAGTTTTCCGCCTCCTTGACCTCGGCCTCGGCCTCGGCCTCGGCCTTGGCTTCGGCTTCGCGCGCCTTTTTTCTTTCTTCGATTTCCTGAGCGACGATCTCGTCGGCCATCTTGACCAACTCTTCCATCGGTGTGTCTGGCTTTTCCTTCTTCAAACGCTCGATGACATCGGCCGGGTGGCTGATCGGAGCTTCATCGGGTTTGTTGTAGAACTTGGAGTTCTCATCGCCCGGTGTGAAGTGGTTCACGTTGTCCAGCATGCCCCGCTTCCGTTCTTCGAACATCTTGGCGGCGGCTTTTTGGTTTTCCCTGTATCCGGTCATGATCTCTTCGAGGCGTTTCTCGTTGTAGTGGACGTCCTCGACTTCGCTGAGTTCGGGTGGGATCAGCGCCCACTGGTACATGTCAACCAAAAGGATATCGAAGGTGGCGTCTTCTTCCTGAAGTTTCTTCGCGTGGTTCGCGGCCTCATCCCTGGTTCCGAAGGCGCCGAGGATCTTGAGCCCGAACTTTTCCGATTTTTGGTTACACCCTTCGGGCCCGACGATGGAGATCAGGGCGTAGAGTTGTCCCGGAACGGTCGTGTACGTGCGCTGAAGAGTAGACATATTTCTGTTTATTCATGTGTCGAAAACTTTAAGTTATCATTCACCCCACAGGTAGCTCATGGATTTGGACGTGGACAGGTGAATTTTTTTGAAAATCCACCACATTTAATTAAAGTATTCACGCGATAAAAAAATGAAATGAGATGCGAAAACTTCACAACGACATCAAACGCGAACACATCCTTCAGGTTGCGTCGGAGGGCCAGCACGTGTTAGACGTGGGGTGTGGTTTCGGTGGTGACCTCCAGAAATGGCGTCAGGTGGGTGTGCAACTTTCTATGTGTGATCCCGATAAGGCGGCGTTGGAAGAGGCGAAGACGCGCGCGAAAAACTTGAAGATGCACGTGACTTTCTACCACGGGGACATCCACGGCTGTCCTGTGCGTCGGTGGGACATCATCTGTTACAACTTTAGCCTTCACTACGCCTTCGAGAGTGAGAAACAGTTCAAGTCCACGATGGCCGAAATAAAGAAGCGCCTTCGGCAGGGTGGGGTGTTGATGGGTATCATCCCTGACAGTGAGCGCATACTGTTCCAGACGCCTTACCAGGATAAGGAAGGGAATTTTTTCAAGATGAAGTCTCACGGATCGGGGGGTTTCGGTGAAAAGCTCTTCGTGCACCTGGCCGACACCCCGTTCTACGACGACGGTCCCAGGAGCGAACCTGTGGCGTACAAGGACGTGTTGGTCACGCACTTGGAAAACCACGGGTTCACGATGGTGCAGTGGGAAAAACTGTACGGCACCCCGATCACTGAGATGTATTCTAAATTTATGTTTGTATATAAAAAGGGTTGACGCATGTTTATTTTTTTACTTTTGTTCCTTATCGATCTCTACATTTTGTATACCACGCGTGAACCGAAGGTGCTTCGAGAGGTGAAGGAGCGCTACGAAATCCTCAGGCGACACTTGGTGCGTGAAAACAAGTTCCCTAACATTCACGACAGGATCCCGATAAGTGCGTTCTACAAGGATACCGGCAACGGAATCGGTTACAACTCGAACAAAGGTTACGAGATCGGCCTTTGCCTTGGGAACGAAGAACCGAACGAGGTCTTCCACGTGTTGCTTCACGAGCTCGCCCACTGCACGGTGTCTGAGTACGACCACACGGCCCAGTTTTGGAAAAACTACATGGCCCTTCGCGAAGACGCTGTGCGCTTGGGGGTGTACGAGAAGATCCCCGACCGCAAGCCTTTTTGTGGCCAGCACATCCAGGATAAATAATCTTCTCACCTAAAAGTAACACACTATGGCCACGTCGCCGCAGAACGCGTACATGGCGATCGCCTATTGGGTCGTGATCTACGCCGTGACGACTTTGCCAATCTTCATTCGAAACTATCACGCAAACTTGATGTTGCTCACGGTGATCATCCCGAACATGTTCCGCCTGATGGTGAACCGCATCCCACGCCTGGCCGTGGATCGTTCCTTTTTCTTCATCTCCACTTTGGTCACGCTCATCATCACCTACTTGGCCACGAACTGGTGGCCTCGCATGAAACAGAACATCTCCGAGTACGGCAAGGACGTTAAGAGGAACTTACAGATTAGTGCCCTCTTAGCGGCGATTTTTGCCTTGAGTGGAGTGTTTGCGTACGTGGTTGGCCTTGATAAGTCCATCTACAGCAACCTCGGGTGGGAGAGTTAGTTCTTCATCACGTAGTTTTGGATGAAGTAAAACAACACCGCGGCCACGAGGCCCGTAGAAGCCAAACCGACCATGCTTCTGCCCCCTTGTTCGTTAAGGAACTTGGGGACAGAGGTCACGAGTTTGTCCTGCACAGGTTTAGACACGGCGGCGGCCGCGCACGCCGCCACGACGAGTGCCGTCATTTGTTCATCCGTCAAGTTTAACGGATTTTCTGATTTCTTCTTCGGTTCCGGTTCGTCGGCTTGCGGCATCATCATCGGTTGTTGCGCGTACATGTTCGTCTGCGGGGCGGTCATTTGCGGCATCACACCTTGCATGCGCGGGTCGGCCGGCGGTTCTGGCATGAGGTCACTGATCGGCGTGCTGTCCATCATTTCAGGTTCTTTCTGATTATTAGGGATATTATTATTCTCCTGAATAAAATTCGGTGCGAAGTTTCTTCTTTCGTCTTGCATTTGTTGTGGTGGTGGTGGGAGTTGGGTTGGCATATGCGGCTGCTGTTGCGGTGATGGCTGGAGGCTCACCATGCCCATGCTGTCGTCGTTAAGATTGAGAGTGCTGATGTCAGTGCTCATCTATACTTCCAGTGGATGTTTTCTAATGCTTCTTGGTGACGCGCACGGCTGGTTTTTTTGAATTTTTGTGTTTGTCCTGTTCGCGCTCTTGATCGGTGAGATACTTCGGGTTGTACATCTTCTTGTGAAGCTTCCACAGGTCTGGGCTTCCCACCCTGAAATTCTTTCTGAGGGATGCTTTGTACCAAAACACACAGTCGGTTATCTTGTTGGATTTCACGGTGTTGTCGAGTACGAGGCATTCGTAGTTCTCGGTCGTGGCGTCCATCACCTTGCAAAACACGTCGAACGAGGGAAAGATCCCGAAGAAGCTCTTGTACAACTTCTCTCGATTCTGAATTATGTTCTCTCGAAGTACGAACACGTAGTCCACGTTCGCTCGAAGAGCCGGTGGAAGATCCATGACGTACTGCATCGTCAACATGAAGAAGATGTTGAAGTGCCGGCCATTCATGAAGCACTGCCTGATTCGCGTCTCCTTGAGAAACTTGCTGTCGTACATGCAATCGTCCAGGAGCATGAAGGCGCCGTTGTTCCTGTTCTTCCCGTTCGTGCCCACGAGCTTGCGCTGCCTGGACAACACCCTGTCGACGGCCTCGCCGTCGTAGTCTCCGTAAACGAAGAGATCGGGGATGAAGTTTCCGTAGAAATGATTTCCTTCTTCTGTTCCAGAGAGCACGATCCCGGCTGGTATGTGTTTCTTGTAGTACATGATGTCTTTCACGAGAGTGGATTTGCCTGTATTTCTCTTCCCGATGAAAACACAGATCCGGTCGTCGTCCATCGTTTCCGGTCTGAATTTTCTCAGTTGAAGGTTCATGTCTTCTGGTATTTGTGGAGTTTTTGTTTCTTAAAATTTTACTCACCCTATAGTAGAATGCATCTCGCAGCGAGAGGCTTGGCCGATAAATGGCTCACAGGAGATGTGAAATTTTCACACTTCCTGTCTCGCTTCAAGCGCCACACCAAGTTTGCCATTCAGCACGTGGAGAACCCGTTCGATGGGGAAGTAAATTTCGGGCAGCAGATCGAGTGCCGCATTCCACCCAAAGGTGATTTCGTGCGCAACTTGACTTTGAAGATCACCCTGAGTGACCCAACCCCGGATTACAGCACGAGCATCAACGACAGGTACTACCCCCCGTCCGTGTGTTCACACCTCGTGGAGTGGGTGGACCTTCGGATCGGTGGCCAAACCATCCAGCGCCTGACGGGTGAGTACATATACATGCACCAACAGCTTCACAACACGGCCGACGACGTGGACCAGACGATGTATTTCCTCAACGGCCACGGGAACTTCCTCGTCTACCGTGGGGACAACACGTACTTTTTGGATCTCCCTTTTTATTTTTACCGCCGCCCGTCGCAGGCCATCCCTGTGTGTGCCATAAACAAACAGTTGGTATCGGTGGTGGTGAAGCTTCGCCCACTAAAGGAGATGATTTTCATGGGCATGCCATCGAATGTGGAGGCGCACATAAGGAACATATCACTGGACACCGAGTTCGCCTACGTCACCCCTGAGGAGATTAATTTTTTCCGCACCAGGCAGATCGAGTACTTGGTGGAACAGCTCCAGGTATCCAAGTTCGTGATGAAGGCTGGGCACGACACCAAGTCTGTGATGTTGAACTTCCAACATCCAGTGCGCGAACTTTTCTTCGTGAGCCAATCGCAAGCTTCGGTGGCGAACAACGTCCCTAATGATTACAACACCATAACCCACGCCCAGCTCAAGTTTAACGACGAGACGGTGTTCGACATGAAGAACAAGTACATGGTGTGGGGCCAGGCGTTGGAACACCACGTGAACGCGCCTTTGATCGTGCTTCAGCAAGCGCTCGATCCCGATACCAGGCAAACGGGTGCTTTCTTGTTGAAAGGGGATTTCGGCATGTACTCCTGGGCGCTCAATCCAGAGAGGCACACCCCGTCCGGTCAGGTGAACATGTCTCGGATAACACACAAACTCTTGACCCTCACGATAAACCCGTCGTACGCCGACGCGGACAACGACACGCGCGTGTATGCCGTGAATTTCAACGTCTTGGCCGTAAACGGGGGGTTGGCCGGTTTAAAGTATTGATTTGTAATTAAGATGAAAGGCAAAGATAGCATGGACTTTTTTTTCGACACAATATTTGGTTTCAACGATCTCCCCGAGCCAACCACACCGGCACCCGAACCTGAACCTGAACCTGAACCTGAACCCATGCCTTTGGGAGACACGCGCCTGGTTGAGGCCACGAACGAGGTTGGGGAAAAGATAATACTAGAGATGCCTCACCCACTGTGTTTAAAAAAAACTCCCTACATAACAGGAAGCGATGGCAGGCCGCATACAGCTCGAGACCACTGGAAAGCAGGATAAATTTTTCACGCTCGACAGTGAGTTCACGTACTTCAGGGAAACCTTCCGTCGCCATTCGGCGCACGCCGTCGAACACGTCGGGGTCGACCCCGACACCGAGGGTGCCGATTTCGGAAAGAGGGTGTCATTCACCATTCCAAAGAACCTCGGGGACCTTCTCAAGGGTGTGAGCCTCCGGGTGACCCTACCCCCGATAAACGTCACCGACGTTGGATACATAGAGAGCATCGGCCACGCCTTGATTGAGCACGCGGACTTTTTCATCGGAGACGAACTTGTCCATCGCATCACGGGCGATTGGCTTCAGCTTCACAGTGAACACTTTTACACGCAGACCAAACAGCAGGCGCTTTACCAGCTCGTTGGAAAATACCCTTACCGCGTGGCCGGGGTGCGTTCGAACAACGCGTCCATCATAGGTGTCTTGGGTGAGGCCACGGTGAGCCGCGATTGGCACGTCCACTTACCTTTTTGGTTTTCGGACGCCCCTTCTTTGTCAGTCCCGTTGGTGGCCATCACGAAGCAGGAGTGCCGTGTGGAAATCAAACTCCGCGACTACCAAGACTTGGTGGTGAACGTCACGGACGGAACGAAGCCTACGCTAACGAACGCACTGAAGATCGAAGCCATGGACCTTCAAGCGGACGTGGTGTTCGTGGACAAGTGGGAACGGATAAAAATTAGGAAAGCGACCCCTGATTACATGATCACCCAGAACCAACAGAATAACTTTCTCATTCCGAAGGGTCAGAACACGGCCAAGTTTAAACTTTCCTTCATGAACCCAGTCAAGGAGTTATATTTCGTGATCCAGTCGGAGGGTGCGTGGCCGTTCGACTACGACAACTACAGGCAGATTTACGACAACAAACACGTGTTGTACGAACACTTGGATTACCTCACCTTGGAGTTGGACCGCGAGGAGGTGATCCCACCGCACGTGGGGAAGGCTATCTTTTTGAAGGCGGCCCAGGCGGCGATCCACCACTCCAAGACGCAGTTGATAAGGCGGTTTTATAGTTATAGCTTTGCTCTTCAGCCGGAAAGCTACGAGAGCACGGGGAGTGTGAACTTCAGTATGATCAAGGACCAGATCCTCACCCTTAATGTGGTGCAAAATCTACTGAACGACAGAAATGTCCGAGTGTACGCGAGATCCTTCAACGTGTTGAGAATTCGCGACGGACAGGCCAAAGTTCTCTTCGGGAGCACTATATAAGGAACAATGATTGATCTTCAAGAGACTGCTATAAACATATTACAACCCGTGTTAGAGATGTCGGTGGTGTTGGCGGCCGACTACGCCGACGCGTGTGGGCGAGACGTCGTCCTGGCCGAGGACTTCGAGTACGCCATCAAGTACTGCGCCATGCACACCGTGGGTGAGCGCGTGGGAAGCATCTTACCTATTCGCCCACCCCGCGAAAGCGATGTAGACCTCGGGAGCGACGAAGAAGAGTGGGAAGAGGAAGAAGATGGCGTGGACTTGGAATTCGTTGAAGAAGGCGACGAGCCGGATTTCACCAGATACGAGGGTGACGACGAATTCTTCAACAAGGTGAACGAAGCCAAAGACACGTGGGATGCGTGGGAACCCACCAATCCCGCCGAATCGATGCTAAAAAAAGCTATTGATAATTATAATGGAGGGTTTTGATTTCCAGTCGACATCGTTTCACCCGATTGACGGCGACACTTCTTCATCGGAAGAAGACGAGGAGGAGTCTTCCGACAGCGAGGATGAGAATGGTGTCACTGGAATTGTTCCTCAGGCGAAAAATAAACCACTCCGTTTTAAGAAAATAGTCCAGAAAGAAGAACTTTTACCAGAATAATTTTCTTTTCCTATCGTATAAACCCACAATGTCCGCTGCCAAGGCTGCTGATACGATCACGCTTGTCTCCACTGAACTCGAGACCCAGTCTCTCAACGCGCTTGTCGCTGGTTTCTCTTTCGCCGCGGCCCTCTCCTGGATGGACGTGAGCAAGTGGATTATCCAGCAGCTCGTCAAGGCCCCGCGCAACGGTGGCACTCAATACTTGCTCACCGCCTTGGCCACCACTTTGTTGTCGGTCTTGATGTACTTGATCATCAGCTCCTTCAGCAAGCGTGTCCAAAAGCCGGCTGGCCCTATCTACGCAATTGCCCGATAAACACTATAAGTAATATCCCAAATATCAAAATCATTAATATCTGAAGGATGTTTTCCCATCTGTAAGGGCTAAGCACGGCCTCTTCGGCCTCCGCTTCTCTTACAGTTGCCGACTTGTCTTCCACGAATGCTTCTTCTTTCAGGGGAACCTTGGGTAGGTTCACCAGCCTGTCCGTGGAACACGTGAGTTTGAGTTTCATCGTGTGATCGCGGCCTCTGAAATCGTAGGGGATGAGTTTATTGTTTTCCTTGTAAAACAACTTCACCCGCAGACTTGTTATTTTCTTTTGCAATCCCTTGAGGAACTCGTGTTTCACGTCGTAATCTTTCCCAGAGAAAGTCAGGACGCCCCCGACGTCTGCGGTGTTCATGACCGTGGCCGTGTAGAAGGGTGAGGTGACGTACACTTCTTTGTTAAATTCGTCAGCCCCGCTGGAGAGTTGAAGGACGAACGCCTTGGCGCCTTTGGTGACGTCCACTCGCCCGTCCAATTCCAACACCCCATTCGTGGATTCTTGATCGGCACTCGTGAGCCCGAACACCTGGTTCGGTGTGGTGTACCCTTCGACGTTCGAACTCCACCCGTAGATCCCCGTGTTAAACTTCAAGACGAAGTTGGTCGTGATCCCAGCCACGTTACTGAACTTGAGGCTGTTCGTGGAAGCCTTCCACTGCGCATTCACGGATTGGGCCCCGGCCGCGAGCAGGCGATCGTTCACGTGCGCCGCGAGCGTGGCCCCGTCGGCGAATGTATTAGCCTGGAGGTTCACCCTGTGTGAGCCGAAATCTACCGCCGTGGGTGTGACCACGTCCAAATCGAAGGTTTTATTCCTCTCGTGCACGAGGTGCTGCGTGGCCGGGATCTGCGCCGCCTCCACGGTGATGTCGGAGACGTCGTAGATGGGCTGTTTCAGTTCCACTACGTAGTCATTCGGGTCGGGATACAACACGGGATCGCGTTCGCCGCTATCGATGTCTAAGTAGTACACCTTCATTAAAATTAATGAATATAATTTTAATTTAGGGTTTGATCTAAAGAAAACAAAATTCTAAAAAGTGTTCGCGTACGGATTATTCGCCAACTGCCTCTTCGCGACGCCTAAGCTCGCGCACGAGGCGTACGGGTTCGCGTTGCCCTTGAAGGCGTTCGTGTCGTGCATGCCCCCGTCGTAATAGTTCTGGGCGCCCCAAGCACCGTTCGCCGGGTTCACCCGTCCGTCCACACGGCTTCTGTCTACTCGCACGGCTGTGACTTTACCTCCCTGCTTCACCGCGCTCTCACGAACGTTCATGCGCCCGGCATTCCCGAAGCGATCTTTCTTACCACGCTTATCTTCCGGCCTGAACCCATACTTCATGAGCTCTTCGTTGTTTTTCTGGTTCACCTTGAGTGCGGCCGTGTTCAAGTAGCCACCGTGGAAGGAAGAGATACCCGGCTGTGGTCGGTTCATGTAGAAGTACTGCTCCTCGTTGAGATCAGTCTTGAACCTGGTCGGGTCCTGGGAAAGTGTCATCCCAGACACCAATCGCTTGGCCGGGTTCTTATCGAGGCCGTCGTTGCGAAGGCCCGTCTCCGAACGGTTGGTCGTGCGCTTGGTGCGCTCGTGTTCCTGCCTCGGCGTCGCCGCGCTCATCCCCTGCACGCGACCGCGCTGGGCTGGGAGACGATCCGGAAGGAAGGTCGTGGTTTCTGGCCTGTTGCGCCCGAACTCACCCATCTGCGTTTGGCGGCCACCCGTGATGTCGTGGCCGTGGTTGGTGCGCCCCGGAAGCGTGGTGAGCTTGTACTCACCCACGTTGATCGGGTTCACTCGGAAATCATTTTGTTGGAAGCCACCGGTGGCCGCGACTTCCGGGCCGACGCCCAAGCCCGGGCCGACGAGCTGTTTTTCCACGGGCGAAAGGTTGTTCATGCGACCGCTGTCGAAGAAGCGGTCACGCATGTCCAAGACTTCCTGTCCGGAGCTTCGCATCTGCGGTGCAATCACTGAGAAGCTCGGCATCTCTTGTTTCGACAAGTATGGAACGCGTTCGTCTGCGTACGGGGTTTCCACTGGGGGAGGCGTAGGTGCCGAAGCCGCTGAAGGCACGGTTGCCACAGGTGGCGGAGTCACTTCTACGGGTTCCTGTTTACTGAGTGATCTACCGGCATAGATCAATCCCGCGACCGACAAAATGGACAAGATATCGGCCATCTCTTATATCATAGGAATATTTATTTTTTACCGGCGCGCATAGCGTTGATCGAAAAGGGTGTTCTGGAGTTCCGCGCGAGAACTCGCCGGGTTGAAGGTCTTCGTGCGAAGTGGAAGGTGGCACTCCATGTTGTAGAGCGGGAAGTAGTTGCGCTCGAAAGTCTCGGCATAGCCCTTATTGAATCTGGTGGTGCTCTGCGGCCTGAGTTCGTCGCTGATGTCCACGTAAGCGCTCGGAGCACCTTTTCCCGCGCGATACGGTGCGGTCCCGTACAACATCGTGCTCGGCCTGCACTCATTCAGAGAGCTCGGCTGAGGGTAGACGAAGATTTCATCCGTGGCCTTCACTTTGGGAAGGGCCCCAGTGTTGTTGATGATGTCCAAGCCTGGTTGAAGCTGGTATGCCATGATTACTATAACCCCACAAATTAATTCACCGAAGGTTATTCGTGAACGGCTGCAGCCCAGCGAAAGCTTCGAGCTGCACCCCGCGCGCGTTCGGGTCGCACGCACCCTGATCGCTTCTGCAGATGGGTTGGAACTTGGCTCCGTACAACCACTCGGCGAAGCCTGTCTGATCACCGCCATCCGCCGTGCTCACGGGCATGCTCACGAATTGGCGAGAGGCCGCGCGGCTTTGCTGGAAAGGGTGGGGCGCGCGCGAACGGCCGCTGGCGTAGACGCTTCGGTCGATCACGAACTCATCGATCTCGGCGGCGACGGTGGGGGAGTAGCACGCTGGTTTCTTGTTCGGGTCTTCACCAACCACGGTTGGGTTCGCCATCGGGTTATCACGTGTCGGAAGTTGGCAGTCGGTGCCCGCGACGGATCGACCGTTTTGCGCGAACTTGGACGTCATGACCATGCCCGACCTGTGCATGACGTAAAGCATGGCCAAGACCATCGCACCGAGGACGAAGATGCGGGCGTCGCGGCGAACGATGTACAAAATGCTCGTGGCATAGATGATGAAACGGGACGCGGCGTTCACGCGATCTTCTGGAGTTTGTGACTTCGATGGCCAGAAGTTGAGCACTTCTTCAGCGTTTACGAGGATTTTAGGATCTTCGAACCAAGTCTTCATTATATTACACGGCTATTTATTTTTTCAACATACCCCCGAGCATGTTACTCATAGTCTGCATCAGCGCGTCCTGGTCCATGTTCTCGCCACCGAGCTTGCTGGCGGCGTCTTCGGCGAGCTTTTCGATCGCACCCAGTGTTTCCTGAGGAATGCTCGTAATCGTGACCCCGAGCATGTAGAGCGTCTGCAAGTACTGCCAGATGGCGTTCTTGGTGTTCACACTCAGCTTATCGCTCCAGTGATCCTTGATGTTCAAGTCCTTGAGGTAATCGATTTCTTGCATGCTTTCCAAGAAGAAACTCTCGTCCTTCTGGGAAATCTTATCGGCGTAAGGGGTGACCCCGGCCATGTACGCCTCAACCACCTTTCGTGGGTTTGTGCCCTTGATCAAATCGAAGGATGTCATGAATTTTTTGATGCCTTTTTCTTCTGGAAACGTTTTGGACAATTCAAGAAGAAATTGACCCATCATGTCACAAAAAGCCGTGGTCGACGCCATGGCTGGGAGATTACTACCTGTAGATGAGATTAATTCTTTAAAAGGGTTCCGTGCTGATCGCCTCGCGCTGACCGATGCCCTGAGAGACGATGAAGTAGACGAGGATCGCGTTCAACGCCGCGGGCTTCGTGTATTGCGCAACCTTGAGCTTGCCCTCGTTGTTAAGCTGCGCCTTAAAGTGCACGTAGGCGGCCGTGATCGCCGCGGCGATGAGTGCCGCGCTGAAAGGGTCGCGAAGGTACTCACCGAGATCTTCCATTATTAGTAACGCGAGGTTTTCTTTTCAGCTGCATCTGGGAAAAATACGTCATCTTCCTCTTCGTCTTTCTCTTGCAAATCTTGCTTCCTGACGTTCGGGATGGTTTTGAATTCGTTCTCCAAACCGGTGGGCATGGCCGGCGGTGGCGCGGGCTGAAACTCGGGCACTGGCTGCTGCTGGGGCACGGGTTCCATAACTTCTCCAGCCTCGGTCGCACCCACGGCCTCGGCCTCGGCGCCCTCATCCACGGCCTCGGGCTCACCTTCCTCTGTCTCGGCGTATTCCTCGTCGTCTTGGAACTCCGGGTCTTCGCTGTCGACCAAACCATCGGTGCCGTCCAGATCGATGTTCGTGTCGTTTTGAGAGACGTACGTCTGAAGGATCTGTTGCACCGGGATGAGTTCCTTGACAGTGGCCTCGATGCACACTGCGATACGCGCGTTCAACTCGTCGTCACGCTTCGCCTCGGATTGGTTCTCGTGCATGACGTAGGGGTCGCGGTAGATATCCTTCGCCACGTTGTTGTACACGGTCTGGATGAAGACCTCGTTCGACGGGAGTTTGAGGTTGATCTTTTGGTTGTCCGAACGCAAACGCACGGAAGACAAAATCTTCACGCACGCCACGAACACTGCGGCCAACAGGTCGTTGAAGTAAGAACACCTGTTGGTGATGTTATCGGAGTGCTTCTTCGACATGGCGTTGGACCAGTTCTGGACCTCTCTGAGGAGGTTTTGGTATGTGATCAACACCTTCTTCCCCTTGGACATCTTCGTCGCTTCATCGTACATTTCCTGAAGGACTTCGATGATGGCCGGGGACATGATCAGGCACAACTGCCCGAGGTACTCTTTTTTCGCTTCCACGAGGATGTTCAAATTACTGTCCATTATACTCTCAACCGTGGAATAAAAAAAATATATTTTCACTCACTTCCTGTACTTGTTCGCCGCCTTTTTCAAGTTCATGAGTGTTGGGAAGTCATTGAACAAGTGATCCGTCTCCTCCTCGTGGCTGGGCTCTTTCCTTCTGGAGGGCCCACTCGCCTGCGCCCAGGACACGTACAGGTCGTGATCTCCGACGTGCCTCACCTCGAACCCACCGTTTCTGAGCTGTCTGGCTAGGTAGTTACACGCCGCGGCGCGATCGAAGGCGGGGAAGCCCATCACCAAACTCGGCACCGTCAGGAACACGTTCGTGAGACTCAGCTCCACACACTGCCTGATCTTTCGTTCGAACATTTCGTAAATCTTTTTGTACAACTCCTTTCTGTGTTGACGTCGCTTGTCTTCCAGGAGTTTGATCTCACGGATGTCGACCATTAAAATTTACTCAAATTTATTTTTTGCCACTTCTAACTCACTCAAGGTTGGCATCACCTTTTCTCTCACGAGCTCGTAATCCACAAACTCCTTAGCAACGTCCTGGACGAACGGGGTGATATCACTAGGGTCGTCCGCGTCGATGGGTTGCGTGCGAAGGGCCATGACGGAGACTTCTCCACCCGGCTTCTTCATGGACATAGTGGACACCACGGTGAAACCGAAGACGTATCCACCGCGTTTGAGGGCCATGAACATGCACTCGTACACATCACGATCCTCACCTTCGTACTGTCGCACCGCGGCGGTCTCGATGATGTCGACACACATCCCAGTGCGGCGCTTGATCTCTTGAGTCGTGTTCACCACGAACTGCTGCATCATGTCGGAATCGACCTTGGCGTCTTTCTGAGTGAACCCACTGAGGTCCGGCTTCTCGTCATCAAGACGCACCTCACGCACGTGGGGTGGCACCTCTTCCGTGGTGAACATCTCCTTCCTGTAGCACAGAGTGATGGCGATCACCAAGGTGAGCAACAAAACCCACTGGGCAATCTTCATGTTATACTGTACTGCGTCAATTTTTTTCTGAGAAAAGACGAAGACTATATTAGCAGAAATGTCTCTTCTGATTTACAGCCCAAAGTGTTCCCACTCCTTGGAAGTCATCAAGTTCATCGACGCCAACCCTCAACTTCGTCAGCTCGTGCACTATCACAACGTGAGTGAGCTCGGGATCCCAGACCAGTACAGGCAGAAGATCACGCGCGTGCCAACGATGCTCACGAAGAACGGCAAACTCCTAGTCGGGAACGAAATCAAAGCGTGGCTCGAATCGCTCCTTCCGTCGAAGAATGGGGTGCAGCCCCTGGACATCGTAGGGAAATGCAATCTCTTCAACCTGGACGGCGATGACGATAACGGGATGTTCGCGATCGAAGACTACGGGCAGTCACTCCAACCCGCACTCACGCCGGAGATTGAGGAACGGATCAAAAGGAACGTCTCGGATGCTTACAATCAAATAAAGAATAGTTAAGCTTAATTGGTAAGAAACAATCATGATGCGCCTCGTGACAATTCAAGCATCCGCGATCAAGAGCGTCTTTGAGGTTCTTAAAGAAATCCTCACGGACGTGAACATCATTTTCAAAAAAGATGGCATGCACGTGGTCACCTTGGACAGCGCGAGGACGAGCCTCATCGACATGCACCTCACCAATTTCGACGAGTACGAGTGTGAAGAAGAAGAAATCGTGTGCGGGATAAACACGAACAACACGTGGAAGTTGCTGAAAAGTGTCACGAACCAAGATTCCATATCGATCGAAGTGAAAACGCGCGAGTTCATGGACATCACCATCACATCCACGGTGAAGAAAACCAACACCACGTTCCAACTCAAACTTTTAGACATCAACGAAAGCCAGATTGAGGTGCCGGAGGTGCACATGACCACAGTGACCACCATCCCTTCCGTCGATTTCCAGCGTTTGTGCCGTGACATGTCCAACATTTCCAACGAAATCAAGATCACACGAGACAAGAACCTGTTAGAGCTCGAGTGCGAGGGCGACTTCGCCAGTCAGAAGACCCAGATAGAGTGCGTGGAGGAGAGCCCGCACATGAGTGGAATTTATTCCCTCAAGTACATAAACATCTTCACGAAGTCCACGGGGATGTGCGCCGCGTTGCAGCTTATGCAGGAAGAAAGCAACAGATTTTTGATTTTGCGTTACAACGTTGCCGATCTGGGCGACATTAAATTCTACTTGGCCACTAAGGTTGTCACGGAAACTTGAGGTTACACGCGAGGCCGGTGGTGGTGCTCACCACCTTACTCATCCCGAAGGAGTTTGTAATTTTAATTTTCGGTAAATCCTTTTCGAGCGTCTCGTCGTCGTAGTACAATAAATCCCTGATGCGCACGTGGCCTTGGCCGTGGAAGTCTTGCCTCGGGCCAGCGCACCGCCTGATTTTCTCCGTGATGTCGCGCACGGGTTTGTCGTCGTGGTCCATCAATATCGCGCTCGTGATGGGAAGGATGAACATCGCACCTTCCTCCTCGCGCGGTGGCCACGTGTAGTCGATGTCGTCCGTGACGAGCTTGTAGCGTTTGTTGTTGTAATAGTACTTGATGCGAAGGATCGGGTGCACGACGTTCTGCGGGATCACCGTCTTGGTGAAATCCCTGTCAGTGACGATCACGTAGTGGTGATCCTCACCCTCTTCCGTGTCCAGGTCCCAGTACTTCTCCTCGGCCAACCAAAAGTCGTCGTCGATCTCGTAGCGCACGCCCGTGCGCACTGTGTACTCGAGAGCCTTCTCGATCACGGCGTAGTTCGAGATGGAAGTCAACTTCTTGTACGTGCCGTACGCCCAAATGATAACCTTACTTAAAAACTTCATGGCTTTAAATCACTAATGGAGGGAAACTTTTTAAGCCGCTTCAACAATAAGATCGATCACTGGAAATCTATGATTGTCGAAGATCCCGCCAATAAGAGGTCCTACGAGCAGGAGATGAGCCAGTACATCATTCAGTGCATGCCGTACATGAACCAGCACAGCGACGAGGCATTGGAGACGACCACGTCCTCTGACAACCCACTGAACGTGAAAGAGACCACGGGCTTGGCCAAGAAGGACATATTCATGGACTACTTGGCCGAGGTGGAGAAGCAAAACATAGATCGACCGCGCGCGCGGAAGAATGCGGACACGTGCGAACAGTGCTCAACCAGCAACGTCGTGTTCATCCCAGAGACGAGCGAGATGGTGTGCGACAGCTGCGGGGTCGTGATAGACAAAATCATCAGCGAACAACTCACATACAAGGAAGAACAGGAGACGTCGAAGATTGTGAGCTACTCTTACAAGAGGGAGAACCACTTCAGCGAGTGGCTGAGCCAATTCCAGGCGCTGGAGACCACGACGATCCCGGACGACGTGATTGACAAACTCAGGGCTGAACTGAAAAAGATGAAAATCAAAACCGTGGACGAGATCACGGCCAAAGTGGTTCGATCACTCCTCAAGAAGCTTCGTCTGAACAAGTACTACGAACACACCATGTACATCACGAACATTCTCAACGGCATAGAGGCACCGAAGATGCCACACGACCTGGAAGAAAGGTTGCGGATGATGTTCAGGGACATCCAACAACCCTTCAACGACCACTGCCCGAAGGGAAGGAAAAACTTTTTGAGTTACTCGTACGTGCTGTACAAATTTTGTGAACTCCTCGGGGAAGACCAGTACTTGGAGTACTTCCCATTGTTGAAGTCAAGGGAGAAGCTCTACCAGCAAGACCTCATGTGGGAGAAGATATGCGGGACGCTTCGGTGGGAATACATCCCAACCGTTTAAAGGATTAGGTTGTAACATGAACAGTTATGAATGAATACGAAGAATTCTGCATTAAAGAAGCTAACTATCACCTAAACCGCGCGCGCGAGATACTCACGGTGGACATAAAGAACCCCAAGCAGTTCTACGACGAGACCACCGAACACTACAGGAACTTGGCCAAGCTCTTCCCATTCATGTACCTGATCACTCAGCAAGAATGCAACGAACTTCGAGATCACGATGACCAAAGTTTATCAGATACGCAGTCTTCAGTTTCATCAGCTTCAGATAGTTTCGTGCCTGCAACTCCATAGGTTCAGTCAAAGCCTTGACGCTCTTGAACTCCAAAACAACCTCACCACCGACTATGATGTCCGAACGCAGATTTCCTATCGTGTGTTCCTCAAACACGATAGGAACTATCCGTTCACTCTCGTACGCGATCCCGTCTCGGCGAAGCAAGACCTCCATCGCGTTGTGGTACACGCGCTCACTGTATCCTGGCCCGAGGGCCTCGTAGATGCGTTGGCAGTACTCGGCCACGCCTTCCATTAGTCATTCTTATATGGATATCTTCTAACCCACAAATTGCAAATTATCTTGCGCCCCTTGGTCACGGGCGTGCCACCGTGCATGGCGTAGTCCGTCAGCATGCCGTAATCGTCCAAAGTGTTGAAGAACAACACATCCCCCTTGGCCAACTTGTACATCTTGTCGCAGTTCGGGAAGGCCGTGTAACCGCCCTCGTATTCATCGGGGTTTGACAAACCCATGACGAACGTGTACATTCGTGGGTTAGGGTCGTTGGCGAAACAGTCTTGGTGGGGCTTGTAGAACCCACCCGAACCGTAACGTAACACCTGGAGCATCTCGCAGTTGTCGATGGGGCGGTCGATGTGTTTGAGGCAGCGCTCTATGACCCGGCGCACGACGGGGTCATTCTTGGTCAACCACGCCGTCTCACTATCACGGATCTCCTTGTGCACCTCGTGATTTCCACCCACCGTGGAAGGTTTGAATTTTTTCTCCGCAGCTTGCTTGATGTATTCACACTCATCCTCCGTGAGAATGCCCTTGAGAACTTTCGGTGGTGAGTACTTCGGGAGCATGAGCCACAACAAGACGATCAACGCCAACAATAGCAAATACATCTCTTATCACTCAACCAATATTATTTTTTGTAAATCTCCTGGTATTGAACACTTGTACCTCTTCCGTATAGAAGCGAACTCGGTGTTCAACAAATCCACAATGGCGTTGTACTCGGCCACAGGGTCACCCTCACACACACCCAAAACCATCCGACGAAACAAATCCGAACACGTGTGCGAAAGGGTGAAACACAAATCCACGATCTCACGACTTCGTTCTCTGCGCTTGTCGTGAAGCCGAAGTTCAGCCTTGAACCGATCCTCCTCTATGTATCCCATGAGAAAGTTCATGCGGAGCGTGTGAAGCTCGCGAATGGGAAAGTCCGGGTTCCATCTCCATAGGGCATCGCGCTCGATGAGACGCACGGACACGTAGGGCTCGATGAATTCCGGAAAGTTTTGCATCTCATCCAAGGTGGGCATGCCACCGCACGGAATGTCCCCGTGCTCACGGCTCATCTGCCCACCCAACTTTTTGCGCTGATGTTCAAAGTAATGCGGATTGTCTACCCTCCCACGGATCACACCGCCGGTTTCGAAGGAAAACGCGGTCGCACACATCGTGCAAAACATCTGCGAACATCCATCGATCCGGGTGATCATCTCAGAACAGTTCGGGCAAGGTTTCGTGTCACTCTTAATCAAACGCATCGTCTGCACTAAGTCTGGATCGCACGTGTGATCGCTCTTTCCAGTGTCAATCATCTCACCGCAGTCTTTGCAAAATTTTTTATCACACAAAGTGCAGTACCATTGCTCGTTCAGGTGCCCGTGACACGCCGAAGCCAAACACTTACGAATGAAACGCGTCCGGGGTTGCATGTCACGACGCGATCGCAGGGTTTCGTACTCCGCGATCAGACGTAAATACTCGTGCCATTTATCGTGAACCGCTGGATAGGTGAATTGGTACTGTTCGCGCGTATGTGGGAAAGGGATGTGGTTTGCCACACACAACACGTAGAGCTCAGCCCGAACGTCGCCCATGAGTGTCCACAATGCCATCATCCGCTTTTGCCGCGCGACTTCGGGTTGAAGCTCGGGGAAGTGTGGTTTCTGCTTTTCGAAAAGCACGTTTTCGATGTGTTCGCGGTAAGGCCCGTTCCTGAATTTGATCGTCGTGATCTCGTCTACGAAACGCCTCGACCACGCACGCCGGCACTTCATGCAGTGGGCGTCGTCGAGTTTGGAAAGCATGTATCGCTGCACGCACCCACGGCATGATTTCAAATCACAAAAGGAACAATCAATTCTTTTGTGATTTGTTTTGTTAAATTTCTCACAACACACATCACAAGACATACCTGTCTATGGGCGGTTAGCCTTTAAATATTTGGCCCGCACCCAGTTTCGGTCAGACATGAAAATCTTACTCAATCGAGGATTAGAATACCTGTGAAAAATCATCAACGCATTCAGGCGTCTGAATAAACCCAACGCGGGCTCACCCGCCTTGATCGATCGGGCTAAGGCTGCATGGCGTGCCTTCGAGCTCAGCTTGGCCACGTCCTTGTACCCGAACACGGAAAGGCTCACGTTGTTACTGATTGGAATGCGGATCTTTGTGGAGTTCATTACTTTTTGTGATTATTTTTTTTTTAACAAACGCCCAAATGCACTCGCCTTGACTTCTTTTCTCGTTCCGGTGCGCTGGAACACAGATGACGCGTTTTTGAAACTCACCTTACTCTTCTCAATCCACGATTTCGCAACTTCTCGGAGGCTTTCTTCTTTTTTACGCAGCTTTTCGTCCGTGTTACGAGCACCCTTCACCGAGGCCTCGACTTGCCTCTCACTGGTCGCTTCGTCGATGTTTTTCAAGTAATTATCCTTGTTCTTCTTGGGTAACATTTTCAAATCCGACACCTGAGCCTTTTGTGTCTTCTTGAACTGTTCCAAGCGCTCTCTCTTTTCCGCTTCTCTGATAACTTCGCTCACTTGATTTTTTGTTCGGGAAAGATTAATTTTTTGCAAATACTCTCTGGAGTTGTTGATTTTCAACTTTGTGATTTTCTTCTTTGCCTTTGTTTTTAAATTTTCAAAAGCTGCGTTCGATTTCAATTTTCCCTCCAAAACCTCGAAGCGTTTTTGGGCTTCAGAAATGTTCCCAATCGTTGAAAGTAATTTCTTCTGGTCGTCAGTGAGATATTTGGATTTTTCAATTTTATCCATCACTGATTTTCTCTTCTTGTCAAATTCCCTGGCCTTTTTCTCAAAGAGTTTGCGAGTGCCCGCATCATTGAGCTTTGACAATAACACGCGCCTGTTCTCCACCGTGAGTGATTTAGAGTTT
>Ga0255759_10000889_pt1 | contig 27013 bp, 18 predicted proteins | sample 101ome_20_FD_179959 | JGI IMG/M metagenome (GOLD analysis project Ga0255759, IMG submission 179959) | Coastal salt marsh microbial communities from the Groves Creek Marsh, Skidaway Island, Georgia - 101404AT metaG (version 2) | ecosystem: Environmental > Aquatic > Marine > Intertidal zone >...
ATCTGGTCAATAGTATATTAACGGGTGAGTTTTTAAATCCAGACTCAAGAAGATTAGAAGAAATAATAGATGATATACCAGATGATTTAGATGAGTTAGAAGCTGCATCTCAAAGAATAGTAAGTAATTATCTTCCGGGGTTAATAAGAGAACCTCAACCATTTTATGCTAAGAACGGGTTGAGTGACTTTCTTGATCAGAACATATTAACATCATCTTCTGTTGGTGACTCTAGAGCATCTCAATCTGGCCCATATGATAATAGTATTGACAAAGTGTTTCAAACTCTTTACACATCAAATAGAGCTAGATTTGCTTATAGAAATTATGCTAACCAAGAAGGTGTTAATACTCAAAATCAATGGAATAAAGGTGCTATTGCTCAAGTAGCTATAAGTGAAATAGAAAGAAGTGGTGGAGGGGAAGGTGAAGAAGTTTTTAAGTTTACAGATGACGCAGATTTATTAAATTATGCAGCAAAGGTTCAAGGTTTTGATAACAATATTGCAGATTCTGTTCCACAAAAATCTGACGATTTGGCTAAAGGTGATGAGCTACCAGCAGTTGAAGAAATAAGAATAAACAGCAACTTGGCCGGAACAAGATTACAACAATATGATCAATATATTACTCAATTAGGTGATAGACAATATTTTCCTTTCTTGTTTGAAACAGAAAACAGAGGTAAAGTTGAAGAAACAAAAAAAGAACAAGTTTGTCAATTTCAAGCAACTTTAGATAACCTTAACGAAACATTTAATCCTAATTGGTCATCTAAAGGCTTTTTTGGTAGAACAGAACAAATTAATACATATATGCAAACTGATAGAGCTATATCAATGAGTTTTTCTATACTGGCTAATACTATAAGACAATTACAAAATGTTTATGAAAGAGTTAATTGGTTAGCACAACAGACTTATGGTCAAACACAAAGAAGAGGTGGTAGTTTAAAAATGACTGGTGGCCCTCTTATTAGGATGACTATTGGAGATATGTTTTTTAGAGTTGGTGGATACATTCAATCATTATCATATGATTGGAATATGTTAGGCTCGGGTGGTAAATGGGAAATGACACAAGGATTAAGAATGCCAGTAGCTTGTAAGGCAAATATAACTTTTAGAGTATTACATGATAATATGCCAAGTAGAGATTATAATTTTTATAGAGGCTTAATGACAAACGAAAGAATATTAAATGATCAAGGTATAATACAAGGTGGTGGTAAAGAAATGAGAGGGTTCACTGGAACTGGCACTTCCAGAGCAAAACCATTAATACCAGTCCGACCAGATAACCAAGACATAGCCGCTATAGAAGAAAACGACAGGATCATCACGCGAGGCGGGAATATAGAAAATTATAGGAACGATTTTGATTATTACTTAAAAGATTTATTTAATGGAAGAACAAGTGGTTAAGGAGTAAGTTATGTATTCTAGATATGATTTTTTAGAAAATGTGTATGATGTAAAATACAAGGAATTTAGAAAAGAAACTTTTCCACCAATTAAGGCTGAAGATATAATTAGTGATAGGGATATTATTGTTTCTTGGAATTCTGCAGAAAGAATTGACAAAATAGCTGCACAATATTATGGTGATGGTAGTTATTGGTGGATTATATGTTTAGCTAATGATCTTATCTCTCCCTTACAAAAAATAGAAGATGGAACATCCATAAGAATACCTCCATCTGTGGATTTAGTATTTGAAAAAATGAAATTAAAAAGAGGTTAATATATGTCTAGTAGTGATACGCGTGATATACAATATGAAAAACATCTTGATAAATTAGCTTATAGTTGGAACTCTAAAAAAAGTGGAAATAATATTGAACTTTCATCATTAAATACTTTCACAAGACTATATCTTTTATTAAAAGATGGTGAGCAAAATTTAAAAAATAGTTTGTCTGCGGCAGGTGCTGAGATATTGACATTAAAAAGTGATGATACCGCGTTAAATGATAAAAAAATCGTTGATATATCAACATACATAACACAAATAAATGCCAATGATAAATATAATAGTGGTGGTATAGGCATAAATTCATTAAAGGTTGAAAGATCTAATAGAGAAGCATTTACTATAAGATATGATATGTCACTAACTATAACAAACTCTAAAATAATTGATGAAAGATTGGATATTTCAAAAGTTATACAATTAAGTAGTGATTGGATTATAGCTTATGGTTGGGATGGATTTAGAGAGATTAATAGATCAAGAGGGCAAAATTCAGAACCAGAGGTCATAACTCCCTCTGTGCCATCTATTGATGGGTCAAGAATAACTTATAATAATAGTGATAAAAATAATGGTTATTGGGATTGGAATTACGTAAAACTTTATAAGTTTAATTTTAATATAACGAATGAAGGTCACTTACAAGGAAGTTTGCAATTTTCTAACGCAGATAGTTTGAATATTAGTAGCACTAGAATACATGAAATATCAACACAAGTTTTAAATGATTTAAAAAAACCAAGTTCAGAAACAGAATTAATCACAAACATTTCTACAATTGGTTTAATACCGGGGTATGAAGAGTTATTACTCACATACCCTCAAAACGGTAAAAATTGGAGTTCACAAACAGAGTTAGCTAATGAAGGTGCAGAGACGCAAAATGATTTTGAAAAAGTATATGGTTTTTTTAACACCGATGCGGATGAGTCAAAAGAATCTTATAACTTAATAGCCAGCACCGAAACTTCATTTGATAAATGGAATAATGATTTTACAGTTGACCCAAACTATGATACTGATGACAAAGACAACCCAAAAACATATGTTTTTGGCAATACGAGACAATTTATATTAAACGCAGATGGAACTGTTTTTGACACTGAAAATGCAATAAAAAATTCTGTAATAAACAATATATATGATTATAATTTAGAAGAAGGTAGACTTGGTAATCAAGATAATGTTTATTTTTTAATAGAATATTCAGATCTTACACGTAACTTTGCAACCTTACAAGACTTTGACAATTATATTGAAAACGAAGTAGATGAAGCTAATAGAATTATAGGAGATGGTGTTAGTAATGAAGATGCCAAAAACACAAAACTTTTTTTAAGTGAAACATTAATACAAATACCTCAACAAAATGAAGAAATTAATAGTGTTATACCAAAAGGTTATTCAAAACCTTATATGTATATTAAAGATTTAGACAGGCCAATACAAAAAAATAATCAATCCGATAAACCTAATCGGGAATATTTAGGTAGACTTTTTACTGGTAATAATGATGGTATAAAATTACCTATTATTAAAAAACTTTTAGTAAAAAAAGATTTTCTAAAAACAATATCTCCTAATAGTAGTATAAAATTAAAATTTAATAATAGGGAAATATTTAACGCATTAAAAAGACCTAATCCACCCTTTGCTCTTAATCAAGGTGGAGAACCTTTAATAGTAAATGATAATGTTAAATCTGGTTATTATTTATATGATCTTCAAGTAGACTTAAAAGATACAAAAATAGTTGCAACAGATGAACTATCTTATTTTTATAATAAAAAAACATCAGACGTTTTATACAACTTTAACAATGAAACAGTCCAAGGTAATTTTGACAACATAATTAAGGAATATTACAAATATATATATAGTGATTTAAAACCATTTAATAACAAAAATTATAAACCATTTTTTAACGAACTAACTGTTGAGACTGTTGTTAATAATGGCGACAGTGATTCACAAAATGTGGATTTAAAAATTGAAGCTTCAACAGCTGTTATAAACAGTAGGGGTGTGTCTGAAAAATTATATTATTTTAAACCCGAATATATATCTGCCAGACAATATTCTGTTTTTTTAAAAAGTTACAAACAAAAAATAAAATATGGTGTAGATTTTTTAAGTGACAGGATTACTGATGAAGAAAATTTCAAAAATATTAATAGAAATACATTATTTGAAGGTCTGAGCGAGTCTGAATTAGGTGGTTATATAAATGAAATAATTAGAAGAGGTGTTGCTGTTTATTTAACCGCTCCAGAAGAATATAGTTCTGGGGTTTCTGTTTCTAATAAAGAAGCTTTACAAAATACTCGTTACAGTTTGCCACCATTTAATTTAATAAAAAAATATGCAGAAAAAAATCCTAATTATATTTCAACATTTAGAAATTTACAAGCGGATGGTCTTATGCCTAATGGAGAGGTTGATATTGATTTAGGTGTTAGGGTTCCATTAGGATGGGTTAAAAACCTTGAAGGAGATTTAAATATCTCTAATGAATTGCGTAATGATATACGATTGGTGAGTAATAAAGGTGGATTAAAATATGCCAAATTTGAAGCTGGGAATGGTCAACGGGATTATTTTATAGATACGGGCATAAATGCAACAATAAAAGAATATCGGACAGTATATGAGAATAGAGAAATCGGTGATCTTGGCGGCAATCCGCTGTGGGGCTACGTTTCAACTGATTCAAGGACGCTCTCACCTAGGAACCCTGTTTATCCAAAACTTTATTATTCTAATAGCGAAGAAATTGAAGCACCGGGTAATAATAATATTGTATTTGTGTTTGATACTACTAATGATGAATATCCCTTTTATAAAAGAAGTGATGATGATACTTTTTATAGAAATTATAACACTTATTCTTTTATAGTCTTTAACGAAGAAAAGGGTGATATATCAGATATGTTAATTAATTATAAGTATAGTGATAACTATTCTTTTCGTATAGGATCTTCTGTAAATTCGGGTGGTAGAGGAGGATTTGATGTTAATAACATATTGACACTTAGCTATAATAAAGGAGATAATAGAAATAAAAATTATTATATATATAAAATAAGAAATTTTAAAGGTTTGAGAGCAGAGGTTGATAGAGCAGAATCAACCTCTGAATATAGAAAATATTTTAATGATCAATTTAAAAAATTTGTTGATGAAATAAAACCCGAAGAGGATTGGGAGAGAGATGATTATGGTCAGGAAGTGATATACAATTATGAAAATGAAGATATGTCTCCTGCATATAAATTTCTCTTAGATTATGAAGTTGAATATATACCAACAAATAAACCAATAGATAATTCTGAAATACAACCTTCTATAATAATTTTTCCATCTCAATTCGAATCTAATAAGAAAGTAAAAGAAAATGAGTCTCAAATGATAAGATTTTCATCTCAAGCTTTTTTGGATTTTTGGGAGAGAGAAGATAAAGATATATATGATTGGTATAAAGAAAAATTTTATGATGATCTTCAAGAAACATCTGTTAGTTCTCGTAGTGATTCGGATTTTTTTCAAGGTTTATCGCAAGAACAATCAGAAATAAGAGCTTCTATTTTGGGATTTGTTATACCAGAAGAAACAACTGAAGAACCCGAAACGTCAACATCTGATACTGACCAGTCGGACTCTACCGAAGGTGGTGATGAAAATGGTGACGGAGAAGAAGTAACATCTGCAGATGAAATTAGTATTGAGGTTGAAGGATATGTTAACAATAACAATGAAGAATATCCTGTGGCTTATTTTTTGGGAGCTGTTTTAGAGAGCATAGCTAAAAATGTAAATGCAAGATCTTCCGGTCAAGAGTTTGAAAAAAAGAAAAAAATGTATTTTAAATATTCTAAATTACCAGCTGTCGTTAGAAGAGATATATCAAAATTAGCAAGATCTCAAAACTTATATGTTTTTGGAGATAGTAATAAAACCAGAAGTGTTTCATATGGAAATTTAGCTAAAACTACTTTTGATATATTAGTTGATTATGAAACTATTGATCGGTTGTTGAATGACCCAAATATACATAATAAATCTGTAATATATTTGTTAAAAAATGTTTTAAACGCAATAAATATTGGCCCGTTATCGGGGCTACAAGGTCGTTTGCAATTAGGTTATAGAAAAATAATGGAAGGAGAATTAGATGTTATAGAACTTTATGTTGAGTCAAGAAAAACCGGCGGTGTTAATGAACAACTAAAAGAAAGTTATAAATTTGACAAAATATTAAATATAAGCAATGGAACAGAAGATGCTTATAAAAAAGCAATTGTTTTAAATCATGGAGATAGCCAATCATTGGTTGAGTCATTTAATGTTTCTAGTAAAATAGATCCATTAGCTTATTCTACTTTTCAAATACCTCTGCGAGCAGGTTTAGGTTCTTTAAATTTGCAAGATTTATTAACATCAACAGTAGAAGGTAACCAAAGTAATAGTTTAAAGACATATTTGAGGGAAAGTTTAGAAGATACTTTTCAAGGAAAAGGTATTTTTTTTAAATCACTTATAAGTAATTCTAACGCCAATGATTTTGAAAAAAGATTAAGAAATATAATAAATGTATTAGATGGCGGAAACCCCGACAGAATAACACAAACAGTTTTTGATGATTTGAATAAAATGATATTTTCAGATCCCACAGGTAAGGCGATTGATTTATTCTTATATGATTCATTCCAACGAGATCCAGAAAATAATACTCTTTCAGATTTATTACTTAATTTTTTATTTAATGTAGATGCTACCATACATGGAACAACAGGTATTTATTTATTAGACCCTATAATAATTAATGATTTTGTTAATGCAGCAGAGGGTATATATGTTGTTAACTCTGTTGTAGAAAGTTTAACTCCCAACTCTTTCAATACTGTTCTTAATCTTAAACTTTACAGTCCAATAGAAAATTTAGATACTTCTCTTTCTCTTAATGAAATGGTAGAGGTTACTGCGCGGGATGATATATCCGGAGAATCATTGGAAGGCTATTTACCTCGTAATTTCAACATAGAAGAAGCTAATAGACTCGGTTATATTTATATTATAGATAACTTCGGTAATTTTGTTAGAAAAACTGGGGTATATAATATAGCTTTTAGGGAGCCTCCGATCATCAGAGAAGCGGGGCAGTTTAGGAATAGAGAAAGGCTTTTATCCGAGGAAGTAACGGTTTTAGATGATGGAACATTAATAATTACTCCAGATGGATCATTACCCGATAATGAAGGCACTATTGTATTAACTCCGGAAGAATACGCTGATGTTGTTGCTAGATCCGAAGAAAAGTTTGATGCTAACGGTCAATTAAATCAAGACTATATACATAATAAAGCCGGATCTCCAAATATAATAGTTGTTCCGCGAGTGCGTCGTCCCAGTCAAACAGAAGAAGAAAAAAGAGGATCATGGATGGGTTATTCTTCAATAGCTCGCAGGCAGAGATCAAATACTGATAATGACACTGGAACATCTACAAGAGCTGGTGGGACTGGGCAGGTGCAATAATATAGAAGAATATAATTTTTTTTGATTTTTTATTAAATTAATAAAACATTTAATTGAGAGAATTTATATGAAGTATTGGGGTGAAAAAGAAGAAGAAGCTATAGTTTCTTTTAATCAGATAGATGATGTAGAGTTTAAAAACCAGATATATTCTTCTGTAATAGAACCGGCATTTAAAAATTTAATAGAAAATATATATTACACATTCAATTTTAATAGAACATTATATGATTTTGATACAATAAAACACGAAGCTACAACTCATCTTTATGAAAAATTGTCAAAATACGATGCAAGTCGTAATAAAAAATCATATTCTTATTTTGGCACAATAGTTAAAAATTGGTTAATACAGCAATCCAATTCTTATAAGAAAAGGGTATTTATAGATGAGAATGAAAATGAAGTTGTTGTTTCTGATTTGAGTGTTGATTTTTATGAAGAGAAAGAATTAGAAAGAGATAATATAAGTTTTATAAATGATTTAGAGAGGAAGTTTAGTAGTTTAATAGAAAATAATAATAAATTTACTGATGACGATATACTTGTCTTAGGTGTTATTAAAGATATATTAACAAGTTATGATAAGTTATATATTACGAATAAAAAGCAATTATATCTTTATATAAAAGAAGCTACTGATTTACCAAGTAGAAAAATAACAAAATCATTAAATAAAATAAAGTTATTATATAAAGAAGTAAGATTTAATTTTATAGAGGATTGATGGAACAGAAACTACCAGATATAAAAAACATATCAGACGAAGAGTTAAAACTTATTTATGCTGATATGATATTGGCTTATAGAGATTGTTTGAGTGTTATAAAAAGTTTGTTAAATGTTAGATCTTATAAGTTGAATGAAATTGCTGTTATGAATGAAGAACTAAAAAAAAGAGGTTTTGAGAAATTAATAGAAGATTTAGAGAAAAAAGATGAGTAAATCTATAGTAAATACATTAAACTCTGCAGATTATTTGAGTTCAAAAATATTAGATAAATCTGACTATATTGGTGAAAAATTTATAAAAAGAGGTATTGTTATAGATGTAAACACATTTAACTCACAAAACAATATTAATGTTGGTAAAATACCTATGTATAGTGTTATGGCTGCTATAATAGGTGAAGATATAAATATAGAAAATAGTGTAAACAGCGAAATTTCAGAAATAACCAGAACTTTAACAAATGGTTATAAATGGTATCCTCCATTAAATTCTCTACACAATATTAGTATACCAGAAATAGGTGAAGAAATACTTTTAATAAACGAACCTTTTATCAATAAACTTTATTGGATTTCAAGAGTTCCAGAAACAAATTATGTTAGTAGATATTTAGTTAGAGAAGATCTAAGTGGGTTAAATGAAAACAAATATGGATTTAGTTTTAAAGTTGATTTATTAACAAAAAATAAAGAAGATTTACAACCAACAGTTAGTTTAAATAACTCAACTGGTAAAAGAAAGAAAAGATTTTATACAATACCTGCTAAATTAGGTGATGTTATTACGCAAGGTAGAAGTGGAACATTTATAAGACACTCCTTTAATAATGAAACAGAAGAAAAGAGTGGTTTTTTAGAGATAGGTTTATTGAACTCTAACAATATTTCTTATCATAACAAAGCATTTAAAAATACTATTGGTGACACAAGAACTAAAACTGTTCATTTTAGAGGTAATATAAACTCAATATATCCAAACATAACTAAAAGAACTAATTATGATAAAAAGATAGAAGGCCCATTTCAAGATGGATCTTATCAGTTAGTTCCTGTTAGAAATGATTTTAAAGCTAAAAACATAATATTAAATAAAGCTGATGAGATCTATAACATATCTTTCTTAAATAAAGATGATAATTATATATACAGATCTGTTTTAGGAGAAAAGTTAGAAGATTATCAACAAGGAGTTAATAGCCAAATAATAGATATGTTAGAAGTTGTGAGAAATATGAATGAAACATTGCAAGATATTATGGAAATGTTTTTAAATCATACACATGACTTACCCGAAATAAACATACAAATTCCAGACAAGGAAGTGTCATTTAAAGAAAAGGTTAGGTTACCCGGTAAGTTAGTAACTGGTAGACCAAGACAGGTAAAGATTGACGGCGTTCCGGTAAAGAAAACCATTAACACTCCTGTCGGCCCAAAAGAAGTTACAGAGATAGTTGGTGGTAAAACTATAACTGTTCCCGGGCCTTCAAGGCTGTTAGCTGGTAGAATTAAAACGGTTACTAGAAAGAAAACTATTTCTTATGATAAGATAGTTATTGGTGGAGAGAAAAATAGAAGAATTACCACTTCACCAGAAACAAACGAAGAAACAGATAATATATATAAAGATATTTTTAAATATTATGATGATATAAAAGAACAAAATGATAAGTTCAATTTATTATCAAGAAAAACTTTTGAGTTCTTAAGCAAGCATAATTTTATTAATTAAGGAAAAGAAATGAATATTATAAAATTCCCTATTAAAGATTTAAAGTGGGATACTCATAAAGAAACAAAATTTGCTGCAAGGGAAATTATGAGAGCTATATTGTTGACATCTCCTTATGAAAGAGTTAACCGGCCATCAGATGATATACCGGCAGTTGATTTGCTAAGTATAGGTGAAAATTATTTATTTGAACCTATGACAATAGAACAACTACAATTAAGAATAAAAAGTGATATTAATAAAGCTGTAACTATTAACAACCAAGATGCTCAAGCTGCTTTCTTTTATGTTATTGATGATTTTCAAATTTACAATAAAGAAAGAACAATAAATGAAAATTTAGGTTTTGTAATTGAAGATGAAAACCAAATATTGTTAAAGATTAACTATTCTTTTTCAACAACTCAGTTTTATGATCAAGATAGAATTAATGAATTAAATAATAACAATCAGAGAACAGAGTATATTGGAGACTCACTTGTTGAAAGAAATAAAAAATTAGAAGATAAATTTAAAAAAAGTTTACAAGAAAGAAATGGTATAAATAACTCTGGTTCTTTGGTTATACAGGATGAAATTAACTTTACAATAAATGATATTCCAACTTAATATAGAGAAAAAAAATGACAGAAGCGGTTGATAAAGAGATAAGAGATATTGATTATATCTCCAAAGATTTTAATGGATATAAAACAGATCTTATTGATTTCTTAAAAAAATATTTTCCAGACACATGGCAAGATTTTAGTCAAATTTCTGGTGGTATGGCTTTATTAGAGATGGTTGCTTATGTTGGTGACAGTTTATCTTTTTTGATGGATAGACAAATTAATGAAGGGTTTATAGATAGAGCTATTGAGCCAGCTAATGTATATAGTTTAGCACAAAATATGGGATATAAACCAAAATTTTCAACTCCAGCTACAACCACACTATCTTTATCAGCAACATTTTTCGATAGCACATCATCAGATTCTATGTTTAAAGTTTTGAAAGAGTCAATATTTTCTTCTGATAATTTTGTTGATTATGAATTGGTAGAAGATGTTGATTTTTCAAATACAACAAATAGATCATCTATAAGAGATACTGTTGAAAACAAAACAACATACGTTAAAAATGCTGTTGTTATCGCTGGAAAAACTAAAAGTTTTGAATATTCTGTTTCAGCACCACAACCTTTTTTAAAAATAACATTACCAGATGTAGATATATCAGAAATATATTCTGTTATTGATAACAATGGTAACGAATGGATTGAAGTTGATAGTTTAGCACAACAATCTGTTTTTTATGGTGATATCAATATTGATCCATTAACAAATGGAGATGCTGGTTATATTTTAAAACAAAAAAAAGTTTATAGAAAATATATAACAGAAAAAAATGCTAATGGTAGTGTTAGTCTTGTTTTTGGTAATGGAGTGTCAACGCAAGAAGATTCGGAAATAATACCAAATCCAGAAAATTTTGTTTTACCAATAAATTTAAGAGGGTCCGTTTCAGCCTTTACACCTAAAGTCATAAATTCATCTGATTTTTTAAATACCACAACACTTGGAGAAGCTCCCAAAAACACAACTTTAACAATAAAATATAGAGTTGGTGGTGGATCAAACACAAATTCACCAGTAGGTTCTATAAAAAGATGTGTTAGTAAAAATATAGAGTTTTTAGACACAAGTTTTGAATCTGCAAATCCAAGTATTTCTAATTTTGTTGTTGATTCATTAACTGTTAATAATAAAGTTGATGCGTCTGGTGGTTCCGATGCGGAAAGTTTAGCTGACATAAAACATAATGCAATTAATAGTATTAACTCGCAATACAGAGCTGTTACTTTGAATGATTATCAAGCAAGAGCTTTATCTTTACCTTCTGTATATGGTAATATATTTAGAGCTAAGGCGCGAAAAAACCCATTAGATAGTAATGGTGTAGAAATATATGTTACAGGTATTGATGAAAATAATAATATTAAAAACTTAAACAACATTGTTAAAAATAATTTAGAATCATATCTACAAGAATTTAAATCATTTTCAGATAATATATTGATAAGTAATGGGATTATAGCTAATATACAAGTTGATTTTAGTATAACTAAAAATTCAACTTATTCTAACAATGAAGTTTTACTTGAAGCATTTAATATATTAAAGGGTATATTTTTCTACAGAAATATTAAATTCGGAGATAGTTTTGTTATAAGTGATATAATGTCTACATTACAAGCTTCACCAAAAATACTTTCAGTTGGGAGTTTGAATATAACAAATATAACTGGTAGTATTGGGGGTAGTGTGTATTCAAACAGTGTTGTTGATATGCGTCAAAACAATGGCGTAATAACACTACCGCAAAATGTGGTTTGGGAATTAAAATATCCAAATAAAGATATAATAGGAACGGTTGTTTAATGAATAGAAAAAAAAGAATACCAAGAAATCAAAAGTTTTCTAAAGCTAGTAAAAGATGTGAAATATGTGGTGAGTCAAAAGCTGTGGATAATCATCATATAACACATAAGTCAGAGGGTGGATCTGATTATGGATTAAATAGAGTGTGGTTATGCCCTAATCATCACAGAATGGCCCATAATGGATATTTATTAATAAAAGGTTGGGATGACTACGGATATAAATTAAAACTTAATTATGAAATTAGAGAAAATAAATGTCAATAGTAAGAGCATATGCAGACAAAGACACTTGGATTACCGACTCTGCCGTTAGTGCTAATTTTGGTTTATCTCCAATATTAGAGGTTTGGAACAAGTATAGCAATGAAAAAGAAAAAAAGGAATATGCAAGAATATTAATAAAATTTGATTTAGATGAGTTAAAAGAAGAAATATCAGTTAATAAGAATTATCCAGATCCAAGAGACTCTTCTACTGTTTCAGCATTTATAAGAATGAATAATGTTACTCACGGAGAAGAACAAGCTAGTGATTTTGACATATATGCCTTTCCACTAAGTGCTACATGGGTTGAAGGCAGAGGTCTTGATAATGATCTTAAAACAAATACTGGTTATACAAATGCACTTTATGCTGATAACATCAACCTTTGGACAGATTTAGGTGCCTTAAGTGGGGGTGAAGCTTATAAGGGAGCTTTTGATGCAATATATGACTCTAACTCAGCTATTCAATCATTTGTTCATGGTGAAGAAGATTTAAAATTAGATGTTACTGAGTGGTTTAAAGATTATTTGGATGGATTAAGTTCTAATTATGGGTTTATGATTAGAATGGGTGATAAAGAAGAGGCTCAAACTGATGCTGAGGCAGCAGCTGCTGGAGTTAATACTTCTGTAACGGGCGTTAGTTATTTTACTAAAAAGTTTTATGGAAGAGAGACAAACACAAATAGAAGACCATATTTAGAACTTACATGGCCAGAGACAATAAAAGACGATAGAAAAACATTATACTTTTCTAGATCTGCAGATTTATTTTACTACAATATTGTTGACGGTGTTTTGGAAGATTTAGATGGAACAGGAAAGTTTCCCGGATTTGTTACATTACAAGCTGATGGTGTTAATATAACTCCTATATCACTAACAGCAGGTAGATTTTCTAAGGGTATATATAAACTAAATATAGGAACAGCAACTGATGATTTGGGTAATGCGTTAACTGGTGTTAATATATCTTTAAGCTCCGCTACTAATTTTACTGACACATGGAGTGTAACATCGGCTGGATATGAGTCATCTTATACTTTTAATTTTGAGCCTAAACTACCCTCTATAGGTAATGATAATTTTACTACATCAAACTTGATTGTCAACTTGGTTAATCAAAAAAGCGAATATGATTATGGAAGTGTAGCTAATATAAGAGTTTTTATTAAAGACAAAACACAAGTTTTACAATCCACAACAGCTACAAAAACATTTATTGATAGTTTTATTGTTAAAAATGGAATGTATGAGATAAGAGAAAAATCCACTGATTATGTGGAGATTTCAGAACAAAACCTATCATATGATAAAGATGGAAATTTCTTTGAAATAAATACTAACAATCTTTATCCTAATGTAGAATATAAGATTGTTTTAAAACTAAAAGTTAGAAATGAAACTATTATAATAGACAAACCAGATTTGTGGAACTTTACTGTTTTATAAGGGGTAAAAAATGGCTGACGGCTATACATACGAAAGTTTATTATCTTCTTTAGAGAGTGCTGGAAGTATTTCTGGTGATTTACTAGAAAATTCATTTACAGCAGATACAAACAGAGCTATTCCTCTTATAGATTATGGTAGATTCTCAAAACATACTTTCTTTGGTGATATAAGAAGAAAGACAGAAAGAAACTTTAATAAAATAATAACTGAATACCCTATTGGTTTGAGTGGGGCTTCAGTGGCCGCATTAACAGAATCAGATATATTGGCTGTTGATAAGTTTTACAAAGAAGCTGATGGTTACACTAGATGGTTATTGAATGAGTTGGGTAAAGATGTGGCCTTTACTGGAACAGAAAAATCAATAACTGCAAATGCTGTTAATAATAATCAAGAAAATGTTACATTAATTCATTTACATAGAGATTCTGATAATTCTGTAACTGGTGATCAGTTAGATAATATAAATGCAATATATGAAAGAATAGAATTATACGAAGACTTTAATAAAGAAATAGAATATTTAGATGCTGGAACTTTATCATATTTTGGAGTCACTGGTGGTGAAGGTAATTATGCTAATTATTCTACTCGTATAACCGAAGAAGTTCCAGCCTCTGCAGAGGTTGATGTTATTCAAAACTTCAAGTTGGAAAATCTTATACCAAGATATTTGTTTTTAGGTGATGATACAGAATTCTTAAAAAGTTTTCTTACAGCATTGTCTGAATCTTTTGATGAATATAAATTATATATAGAAAACATACCAAACTTAAAAAAGATTTCATACGATAGCGTTGATAGAGTTCCAGATAGATTCATACCTGTTTTAGCTAAAGATTATGGTGTTAATTTATATGAAACATCTGCAGATATTGATATAAAACAAGAACTATTTAATTCTTCATCTGCTGGATATACTAGTAAAGAGGTAACAAGTAAGGTATGGAATAGAATATTAAACAATATCCCACACTTATTAAAATCAAAAGGTGCAAGAGAAAGTTTAGAAGCTATTTGTAGAATATATGGAATTAAAAACAATTTCTTAAAAATTAATGAACACTCAATTTTTAGAACAAAAGTTAAAAAAACAGAACAAGAGTTAGTAGATTTTATAGCTTTATATTCTGATGGAACGAATTATGTTCAAACATCAGTTGGAGCTACAGAAACTAGTTCTTTGGCTTTTGATTTTGCGGCTGGGCAAGACTTTACCATACAAACTGTTGTATCTGCAACAGCGGCACAATCTCACACATTGGTTGAACACCCACTATATAATATAACATTAAGTGATGTAGGTGTTTTAACATTTAATTCAGTAACAACACCAACTGTAACAGTATCCACCCCAGAGGGGTCTATTTCATCCCATATACAAGCCTTAGATAATTTTACTAATATAACTGTATCAAGAAGTGGTGATACCTTAAACGCTTATTTAACCACCCTCTCAGCTAGTCCTACTGGTGGTAATGATATTGTAGAGGTTGTTAGTGGTTCTTACAGTGATGTATCGGTTGGAACTGAAAGTTATGACTCAACAGGTGGAACTGTTGGTGGCTCTACAAAATTTCCTTCTCCAAATAACTTTATTGGTTATATGCATGAAGTAAGAACATGGGATATAGCATTAGAAGAAGAAGACATAAAAGAACATACGAGAAACTTTCAATCAATATCAATTGAAAATACAAAAATAAACAATCAAAGTGCCACATATAATAATTTGAAGTCTCACTTCAAACTAAGAGAAGATATAATTCTTGGTGGTGATTATAATTTTATTGTAAACTCTGCAAAAAGTAATTATCATGCTGAACCTGTGGGGTTTGGAACAACAGAGAAAAAATATAGACACTTTTCCGATAGAAAAAGAATTGTTAGTAGTTATCCATTAGGTTTCTCTATTAACAACGATAAAATAAGAACATCAGAAGAAAATATTGAAGAAGAAGATGTTGGTTATATTAGCTTCTCTATGAGTCCAACAAACGCAGTAAATAGAGAAATATACAATAGTATACAAGATTTTAATGTGTTTGATCTTTTAGGAGATCCTTCTGTATTAACAAAGAACTCATATTTTGGAACAGACATAAATAATAAATGGAATGAAATTTCAGAACAATGGAATTTATCTAAAAACGAAACATTTGATCCAGATCCATTAAACAATGCATTACTTAAAAGTGGTGGATCTGTTTTGACGGTAACTGGTGTTAGTGGGTCTAGCGTTGGATTAATGAACAATAACGCATTTGTTAAATCAATGAATAATTTCAATGATACATTTGGAAGTATATTTCCATTCTCAGAACAATTTATACCAGCAAAAACAAATGTTATTTCAAAAGGTTTATTTATTGAATCACCTTTATTAGAGAGACATAAAACAAAAAGAGTGTTTGGTAGAAGATGGAATTCTTTGGCTGAGGTCTTGGCTGAGAACGAACAATATCAATTAACAGCAGATGGAAACATTATATCATATGATAATGATAAGCAAACTAACAATGCTGTTCCTACGGTGTTATCGTTAAATGAGCTTGAATTTGTTTTAAATAATCACTATTTAGCTGGTGATTTGGCTACAACGGGTTCGGGTTCGGCTAATGAAGTAAATTTATCAGCATCAGCTGCAACTACTGCAGATTTTCAAGGTTATCAATATTATGATAACAACATACAAGAAACTATAGATTTAGAGTTTAGTGCTATAACTCAAGTTCCAAATGTTAGTGTTAATAGCACTGTAAACGAACCTAATTTTTCTCAAACTAGATATGGTAGATTCTTACCCGTAAGAATAACTCCTGCAGCTGTTGACCAAACAGAGGTTGAAATAACTTTGGATACTATGTTAATATCACCTACTGCAAACAACACAGCTAGCAATGGGTTCATAAGTGGTAGAGTTAAAATGTTATCTGGTGGTGTTGAATTCAAAACGGATTTACCAGCCTTAAGGTTTGATTTTCCCACATCAGCTGATGGAACAAACTTGTTTATTGCAGAGGTTGGTGATATAGATGCTGGTGAGGGTAGAATAGTAAAAGACAAAGACAACTCAATAGTTGTCTCCTTAGAGAGTGCAACAATACAATTAAACTTAACACTAGCTAGTGTTGTAAGATCACTCAGTGCAGTTGCTGGAGATGTTACACTACAAATGGTAGAAGATTCGGCGTCTGGTAGTATTGGTATTGTTCCTATTAATGTTACAAACCTATTTAATGATGTAACATATATATTTAGAGTGGGTATAAACGCTGTTGATACTAAGGATACTGATTTGATTAGACAAATAACACAACAAGGTGTAGAAAAAATTACATCATAAATAAAAAGGGGTTTATAAATGTTTATATATGGAACAAGTTTTAAACAATTTGGAATATTCACATTAGAAAAAATTATAGAAAAAATTAATTCTTTAAATAAAAATTCTATTACTGAGTTAGGTGCACACTCTGGTTTTTTAACATTGGAATTATCAAAACATTTTCATGTTAGTAATTTGAAACCAGCTGTTTTAAAGTCTTACAATACTTTTGCTGATATAAGAAAGATTTTAAATAGAAATAAACTTTCTAATATTAGTGTTTCATTAATTGAAAGAAGTGATATAGAAGATTACATTAAACAAATAAAAACAGATATAGTATATGTTGATAATAGTTTTTTAAATCATAAAACAACTATAGATCTTTTAGTAGAGTTTAATATTATATGTGATGTTATATATGTTGATGGTGATTCTATTATTCATATCAATACAGAATCATTGATATCTCAAAAAAGAAAAGAAAGTATGGTTATACAACCAGAACCACAACCACAACCAGAGCCAGCGATAGAGGAACCAGTTATTAATACAGAAGAAGCAGTTCCAGAGTATGCGGCTGTAGAAGAAGTAAAGGAAGAAGTGGTTGTAGAGGAAGAAAAAGTAAAACCAAAAAGAAGAAGAAGAAGCAGAAGTAAGAAAACAAATAGTGAATAATACTTATATTTATTATAAGCATTGTTTTTATTAAATTATAATACAATATAGTTTTATGTATAATAATAGGGGGAAATAAATTGGCATTTCTTGATTCATCAACAGCAGTTATAGACGCAATTCTTACTAAGAGGGGCCGAGAATTGTTAGCTAGAAATGATGGCTCCTTTCAAATAACAAAGTTTGCCTTTGGTGATGATGAGATTAATTACCAATTATTCAACATTGCAAACACAGTTAATCCAGAGGCAGATATTATTAATCTACCTGTTTTGGAACCCACATCAAATGATGAGGTAGCATTGTTAAATAGATTAGTAACTCTACCAAGAGGAACACTAAAAGTAGCTACATTGAGTTTAGATCCTAATCAAGCAACAGTTGATTTTGGAAGTGATATAACTGTTTCAGTTGTTACTGAAAATGGTAGTGATCCACAGGGATATACAGCAACGATTAGAGATTCTACTATTGGTATTTTGACAGCTGCGAGAGCTATTCCAGCTGCTGGTGGTTTAGCTACTTTCACTATTAGAACTGGCGAAAATGCTAGCGGTGGAACAGGAACTACAATTATGGATATTATTGGTATAAACACTGGAGCTAGAAAAGAGTTTAGCTTTACAGTTAATGAAGCAACAACAACTTAATTAGAGAAAAGGTATGGCGTTAACAAATTTTAATGAAGATGATATATCAGTTAGTGATGTTGAATATACTACTAACTTTGTTATAGATTCGGCTACAGCAGCTTCGGCTAGAAATATATACTCTTTTGTTGCAGAAGCTAGTTCTACTGGTTTTTTAGTAAATGCTCAAGGTTCAACAACAACTACACCTCTTAGTTCTGCCTTTAGACACTTTACTAATTACTATTTTTCATCAGCATCAGATGCATCTATACCACTTGCACAAGACAACACAACAACAACTGGTATATTTAGAGCTATTCAATTAGGGAGAACAACAGTTGATGATGGTATATTAAGTGGTAGTGTTACAGCTATATTTTCTTTTGGGGCTGTTGGTAACTTACAGTTTGTTGATATACCAGATACAACAATTGATAATAGTATTGGTAGAAAGGGAACTCTAGTTCAGAAAAATGATGAAACAAATGTTGTTGGAACAGTATTTTACGACACAGGAACTTTGGTTTTCCACGGTGGTAATACATCAACAAACTTTTTAACATCACCTGCATCTGGTTTTATATTTGGTGAAGGTTCAACAGCTGAAACTATAGCTATTAATGAAGTTAATTTTAAATCTGTTAATAGTATTAAAAGAACTTCTTTTTTTTGTAGAGCTAAAAACAGAGAATTTAATTACACAAATAATATAACAGCGTTATCTGATAGAACTACTGGATCTATTACTGGCTCATTAACAGCAGATCCTACAACATTTATAACAACAATTGGTCTTTATAATGATGATGGTGAAATGCTCGCAATAGCCAAGGTTTCTCCAGCAGTTAAAAAGACTTTTGATACAGAAAAAGTTTTTTCTGTTAGATTACAATACTAAAACATTATGTCATTTAAAGCTTTTGAAGACGAAACTATCCAAAGTTATGTTAATGAGAAGATAGAGACAGTTTCATTATCAGAGACTAGTCCTTCGGCTTCTTATGCTCATTTTTTCACAGGTATAAGAAGTTTGGGTAAGATAGGTTCTTTAAATGGCGACGATAATCCAGATTTTGGTTTTAATAAAGAAGATGAAATAAAATATAAATTTGACTTTACTGAAATACCTATACTTGGCCAATCAATAACTGCCGATATGGTTAATGGTGTTTATATGAGTGAAGGTGATATGGATTATAGCACCGCTGCTGGATATAACACAACAACATCACATCAAAGAATATTTGATCATATAGCATACTATTTGTATAGAGCAGATCTAGATGATAATTATGATCCATCAATAACAAACATACAAAGTGGCTCAACAAGTGTGGATATATCTGTTTTTAAATTAATTAACTTGAGAAAAGATATAGGTTTTAGTGGTATAAAACCATCATCATTTAGAATGGAGTTAAACTTAGGAACACAAAGTATTACTGGCCATATTGATGGTTCTTCTGCAGAGCCTTTATATTATGATACTCACGCTACCGGATTTACTGGGGCTTTGGATTTGAAAAACCCATATGGTGGTGAAGTTGGGTTAAGTGATAAAAGTTTCTTTGGTGTTTCTCTTAATGATACACCTTATATGGCCGCTGAAGGTATTGATAACATTGTTGATGGTATAACAATAGAGGCAATAATAAGACCTCACCAAAAAGATTCTGTTTTATTTTTTAGAAGAATAGCTAATTCTGCAGACGATAAAACAAGAAATAAATTTATGAAGTTAGAGTTAACTAAAGGCCCTAATGGTATAAACGAAGCTTTTAGGTTTTATATAAGAAACACATCTACATATCCTAATAACTCAGACACATATGTGGATAAAACAGAATCTAATTTTACAGAAAACTTTTCTGACGCTAATGTTCAAGCTTCTGGATTGTTTGTTCCTAACGATGTTGGTATAAATCTTTTTGATGGTAATTTTCACCATATAATAGTTACATGGAGTCCATATGAATTAGTATCAAATAATGTGGGGGATGCTGAGTTAGGATCTGGGGTTGTGTTGGGTTATGTTGATGGATACAAACTTCTTAATAAAGAACAGGTTTTTCCAAGACTTAAGGGTTCTGATAGTTCAAACGGCCCAACACCACAACCAAATATGCTTGAACAAAGAATACCAATTAGGCAAGAAAGATTAAGATCTACTGATTCTCTTGATGGGCCAAGTGGTAACAATATATATATTGGTGTTTCAAACTTTAGTAGAACAGATGGTGAGTTTGATGGAGATAGAGGAGTTTTAGCTCCTAGTAATGATCCAAAAATATCTGGGCCTTATGATGGGCAAATACAAGAATTAAGAGTTTGGAATATAAGACTAAAAGATGGAACAACTAAATATAATGATAATTTAAACACATTATTAAATACTACAGTTGATGTTGTGGCAAATCCAGAAAAAAGTATTATAGGAACTTTTAATAACTTTTATGATTCTGGTTTAACTGGAACATCAACAAGTGCTGGTAATATAGTGGGTTGGTGGAGATTCAACGCTATAGGGTCTCTAACAGCTGCAGATCATGCAGGAGGTTTAACACCCGGCCTTATTGCGAATGCTCCTGCATTAGCTGCTGACCCAACTGGCCAATTATCTGGAAGTAGTGGTGTGTTGGTTGGTAACTCTACTATGAGATTATATAATTCTAAAAACATATTATTAGGTTCAAGTGGAAATGTTTTTAGTGAAGAGTCTGTTTCTTCACTACAAAGAACACTGACATATTATGATCAACCAGCAGCTGGATCAAAGCCCGTAAATAATAATTTAAATCAGGGTAGAATATTAAGAAGAACTATTTCTGATGAAGCAAAAAGAGTTGGTGTTATATTTTATGACACAAATCAAATAGTTTTAGACAATGATGATGAGTTTGTAAGTATGAATTTCACTTGGCCAACCAGTGGTGTGTCTGGTGATTTTGGTTTTTCTGTAACTAGTGATAATATAGATAATAACTCTATCAACGTTGAAAGATTAAAATATGACGCAGTTATAAGAAGTGGTAGAACTTTGTTTTCGGCAGTAGCGGAGGGTTCTGAATTTAATTACACTGAAAACCCAACGGGGAAAAACCCAGATACAAACGAAAATATATTTGATGATCCAACAGCATTTATTACTTCTGTTGGTTTATACAACAATGAAGGTGAGTTATTAGCTATAGGTAAGTTATCAAATACTGTTAAGAAAAATAATAAAATTCAAATAGAAACTCAAGTTAAGCTAGATTATTAGAGAGTGTAAATGCCAGATCCATTACTACCAATAAGAACTAATAAAGATATTGAAAGTGGATATGTTAGAATAAATCCATCAGACTATTTTTTTGTAACATTTGAAAGCTCAAAACAAATAGCTATTGATGATATAGAGTGTCCTTTGACTAAGGGTATAAATGATCATCAAATAATTAGTTCACCTAATGATTCTGTTTGTGCGATGACTGCTAGTTGGGATGGTAGTAACTCATCATATTGGTATACGGTAAGAAAAATATTATCAGAGAGAACAAGTGATTATTCTTTAACAGCGACTCAACCAGCTGATGCACAATTAGGTATAATAAGTATAAGGAAGAACTTTTATGATATGGCTTTAGCGACTGGTAGTGTTACTGCCACTGTCACGGGCACTAATTTTGTTGGTAATAGCATAGCTGATACTTATTATGATGATGGTAATGGTAACTTTTTAAAACTATCAAACGGATTATCAATAGGTAAGGTGTTATACGATGATGGTATGATTGTTATTGATAATGCAGAATATAGAGAGGTTGCAACCTCAACAACATCATTAGTTTTTAATACAAGAGTTCAACATACAGCTTTAAATGTTTATTGTAAGTGTGAATCAAATGAACTTAATTATACACTAAATCACACAGCGGCTGCTACAGCTAGTTTATGTGCAAACGGCGAAAGTATAGAGGCTGGACATGATAATTTATATACTAAAACTTCTATAACAGGAAGCACTGATAGGTTTAAATATTGGGAAGATTTAGTTTCGTCTGGATATAATTTTTCACCTATGATAACATCTGTTGGTTTATATAATGAAAATAATGAGTTATTGGCTGTTGCTAAATTAACAAAACCAATTAAAAAACCCACAGACTTACCATTAACTGTTAAGATTGCAATTGATATATAAAGGAAAATAAAATGGCATTTAGGTTTATAAATCCAGTAGCTACTGGGCAATTTAGATATATTTTATCAAGAGCTGTTGAAGATGTTACTATAATAGATCTTACAGATACACCAAGCAATGGAGTAACTGGTTTTCATTTGGAAGTTGTAACAGGATCTACTAAATCAATAGAACTTGACGGCATTGGTGAGTATATGAAACTCCCAACAGCAGAAGGAAATAACACTGAGTTTGGTTTGGATAATATAGGTGTTAATGGCCCCATAGCTAACAATTTAATTTTTGAATCTTGGGTTAAATTATCAGACATAGAATATACTGCAGGATACGCAAACCAATATTGGGAAGCTACAATACAAAGAGATACTACAAGTGGCCCATATGGTCAAGACGAAAATGGTGATGATATATTTGGAACAACAACGGAAGGTTTTGATGGAATATATCATAGTAGATTAATATATATAGACCCAGAGGGAGATTCAACATCTGCTCACTATGTTGATTTTCAATTCACTAGTGGAACAAATATAGCATATAGTTTAACATCAAACTCTAGTATACCTGTTAATACTTGGACTCATTTGATGACAAAGTATAATTGGGAGGGTGATACATATGGAAGCGGTGAAGGTAATAGCACTATGTCCGTATATATAAATGGAGTGTTAGATAGAGTAGAGACTTTAGACAACCTTCATGCCGCAGGGGCTTTAAGCAACCCTGCATACCCTTCTACGGGTTCCCCATTAGATGCTAAGGGATTAATACTATTTAATGGTAAAGTCGATGAGATGAGATTGTGGTGTCTCAGTGCAAGTGATCCTGTTATGGCTGAACTTGCTTCTGTAACTAGTATAGGGTTATATCCAGAAAAACTAAGTGTTCAAGCTCAAAATGATTTATCTCCAAGTGCTAACACTTTAGTAGGTTGGTGGAGATTTGAAGATGTTACAGCTGTAAATCTTTATGCTTCTATAGTTGATAGTATAGAAGATAGCACAGAGTATAATCACAACGCGACTCCTGTAGGTTTTGAAGGCCCAACAAGTTTTTCCGATGATCAACACTCTATTTATGGAAGTAACGCAATGGATAACTTCCCAGATTTAAAAATAGGAACAACAGATAATGGCGGTATGTTAACCATTGATAATAGAAACTCAAGTGTTCTATTAGAAGAAGGTTGGGAGAATTTAGTATTAAAGTCACAAAATAGTTGGACTCCTATCTTAGAACAAAACGGTGATCCAACAGCAATAGTTAATGTAGATGAAAGACAGATATACACTGGAACCTCTGGCGTTAGAGTTAATACAGGATATGAGGGTGGAGGGGCAATACACACCATAGATTATTCACCAGAAAATTTTATTGATAAAAACAAATATATTTGTGGTTTAAGAATGATTGCCGCTAGTGGATCAGTTAGTGCAAGAGTAACATTTACTCTCGGCCCAGAAAGCAATAGTGCATCTGTAACAGCTGTTATGACTAACTTAGAGTGGAGACCATTTTTTGTTAGGAATACTGCTATTAGTGATCCGGGGCACCCCTCATCTATTACCGGATCTGTTAAGGTAGAACAGCTTCATAACCCCGTAGAAGGAGCAGATGAAGGATCTTTGTTTAATGTTGATTCATTTATGATTAAACAAGGTGATTACCCATCAGCTTTTGTGGGACAAGAAGAAGTCAGAAAAACAGGTCAAATTTATTGGAATATAGGTGATTAAATATGAATGGTAAAAATTTTACATTAAGAACTGGTGTTAAATTTTCTGGTAACTCTGGAGATTTTGACAAACAGCCATTTATAAATTTGGTAGAAGAAGACTCAATTACTAGTGGTAAGTTTTTATCACTTTATAGAATAAGAAGATCAAAAGAAGAAAGTTCAGATATAGATTATGAATATCAGAACCCAGAAAAAGATGGTGTTATTGGATTAAGTTATGGTGATGGATCTAGTGTTTTTTCTTCAAGTGGAACATATATAACAAAAGCTATTAGTTTAAACGAATACAATGAAAATTTAGTTGGTAATACTACAACTGCAGATGCTCAAGAATATTTTGTTAATGTTACTGTTGATGATAATAGTAAATTAACACTTATGATTGACGATAATGGAACATTTCACGGTGACATAGTTGTTGAAAACTTAACGTTAAATAGTTATAATTATATAGGTTCAACTTACAGACCACAGCCAGAGGGATTGTTAGATGCTAACTTAGATCAAACAATACTACCTAATGGCAGCTCGGCAGACAGCACACTAGTATTGCAATACCAATATAATGCAATGGAACAAACAGATGTTTTCTTAACTAGTGGATTAACTGGAGTATATGATTGGTCTGGTAACTCTAATACTGGTTCTATATTTGGAACAGCTATCGGAGATATGGCAAACTTTGGAACAGATAACTCTGTATCTGCAGGAGTTACTGGTTGGACAGCTGGTATTGTTGAGGGCGGATTTAGATTGGATGGATCATCATATATAGAAAGCGAAACATCAACATTATTTACTGCAGCTGATCCACTGGATAATGGATATACTTTATTAACATCAGCTAAGTTTTTTACATCTGCAGATACTGACATATTAACCTTAACTGATGGTGTTGAAACATATGGTTCTTTAAAAATAAGAAATGGTTCTTTTGTTTTTGATGTAGCTACAGATTCTATAACTGCAGGATCTATAACAGCTGTTGATGAGATTGCAGCAACTGGATCTGTTGAACTGGGTAAGTGGTATAATATAGCAGCTACATTAAAAGAAACTAATGGTATAGATAGAGGATCAAAGTTATATATTAACGGAGAGCCATCTATATTAACAAGAACTGTTAGCGATACATTATCAGCATCTATGTTTACTACTCCAACAGTAGTAGCTGCTGATACTAAGTTAATTATAGGAACAGATATCGCTAAAACTAGTAACTTCATGAATGGAGTTATTAGTTTAACTAGAGTATTTAATAGACCACTTAATGATGCGCAAATATTTGAAAACTTCATAACTAGTATACCCGGTCAAGTTAATATATCAGAAATTAATATTAGTTAGTTAGCTAGTAATTAATATAACAGGAAATAAAATGAATTTAAACTATAAAATAGATAAAGAGCAAATTTTAAAGAAATTTAAAGATTATGTAAACTCTCATACTGATAGAGGTGATAGATATAATTCTAAAGGTAAGGATGTGCAATATCGTTCAGATTATGTTACTTTAGAAAAAATAAAGACATTATATATGTTTGTTATTAATAACATAAAGCTAGACTTAAGAAGAGAACTTATACATGATGATAAATTATTTTTTAAAGTTATGAATAATTTATTAAATAGAGTCAATAATAAAATAAGAACAAAAACTGCAACTAGCTTATTTATTTCTGTTGGTGTAGAAAATCCTATAGTTTTTGATGGTAGTGAAGATCAATATGAGGAATATTTTGTTTTTAATAAAACGAAACAAGCTCAAGTTATGAGAAAAATAATTGATGAGCTTAATGCAACATTAACCGGCGATGTTCCAGAAGAAGAAGGTAAAACTATTATTAATTCAAATGATATACCAAAGAACCCTTCAAATATAGTTGAGGGTATGAGTAAAGAAGAAATAGCTGATAAGCTTATAAAAAGTATTAATCCAGATTATGTATTGGAAATATTCAAGGGTAATTTTGAAAACTTTGATAAAGAATATTATAATTTTATAAAAGAACATGAAATAGATGAGTCAATTGCAAAAGAGATATTATCCAATCTACATAATAAATTTTCTTCAGAAGAACCAAATAATATTTTAAATAAAAAACTGGAAGAAGAAGAAAAACCAAAACAAATCTATAAAAGATTTTCAGATCCCGGACTTGAGAATAGAAGAGAAAAATCTATGGATCAATTAAAGGGAAGAGGTTATACTTCTAAAGGCGGTGGTTGGTATGATCGCCGTGGAAACTTTGTTGCAAAGATAGGTGATAAGGGTGAGATAATTTGGACTAAAGATCAGTATGATAAAAGTGACACCGGAGGAGCCACCGCAGCAATGGGTGGCTCAGCACCAGCTGCAGGAATACCTACTGCCGGACAAGAGGGAGATGGTGAAGAAGTAGAAACTGGATTGAATGATAAAGAGTTAGAATATATTAGAAAAACTTTTGGACATAATGAGAGAGATGATGCTTAGATCTGATATATACAATATTATAACAAAAAAAGAAAATCCTAAAAATGAATTGTTTAAAATCAATGAAAGAAGTCAAGCCAGTAT